>ERZ825137.402-NODE-402-length-61411-cov-4.901591_pt1 | contig 61411 bp, 50 predicted proteins | sample MGYA00519873_ERZ825137 | MGnify/ENA primary metagenome ERZ825137 (study PRJEB31778, sample SAMEA3449190) | human gut metagenome | biome: human gut; feature: human-associated habitat; material: faeces | place: United Kingdom | collected 2010/2012 ...
GTAAGGGCATTTAAGATGGCTTCTTTTGTCATAATGTCTCTCGGACGGATATTTCTTCTGTACATTTCCATTACCTGCATACCTGCATGTTTTGCAAGACGGATTCTTTCTGAATATACAGCCGGAATTGTTCCATTTCCCTGAAGCCCCATACCAAGTACTTCTGTCAGACAGTTCATGCTGTTAGCTGTATACATTCCGGAGCATGATCCGCAGGTAGGACATACTTTATTTTCAAATTCACATACATCACATTCGTCCATTGTTCCTGCTGCGTAGGATCCAACTGCCTCGAACATGCTGGAAAGACTTCTCTTCTGTCCTTTTACATGTCCCGCAAGCATTGGTCCGCCACTGACGAACACTGTAGGTACATTAATACGGGCTGCTGCCATCAAAAGCCCAGGTACATTTTTATCACAGTTCGGGATCATAACAAGGGCGTCAAACTGATGCGCCATTGCCATTGCTTCTGTCGAATCTGCGATCAGATCTCTTGTTACCAGAGAATATTTCATTCCGATGTGTCCCATTGCGATACCGTCACAGACAGCGATCGCCGGGAATACGATCGGTGTACCGCCAGCCATTGCAACACCCTGTTTTACGGCTGCTACGATCTTGTCAAGGTTCATATGGCCAGGTACGATCTCATTGTAGGAACTTACGATTCCGACTAACGGACGTTCCATTTCTTCTTTTGTTAATCCAAGGGCATTAAACAGGGAACGGTGAGGTGCCTGCTGTGAGCCTGTTTTTACTGAATCACTTCTCATTTTATTATCTCCTCTTTATACAATTATACCGCTGCTGCGATCAGATCTCCCATTTCTTTTGTTCCGACAGCTTTGCATCCTTCGGACATGATGTCGCCTGTGCGGTATCCATCTGTCAGGACTTTCTGTACGGCTGCCTCTACTGCGTCTGCCTCTTCGTCAAGGTTGAGTGAGTAGCGGAGCAGCATTGCTGCGGAAAGGATCGTTGCGATCGGGTTTGCTTTATTCTGTCCTGCGATATCCGGTGCGGATCCGTGGCTTGGCTCATACAGACCAAATTTGGTCTCATTGAGGCTTGCAGAAGAAAGCATTCCGATGGAACCTGTCACCATACTTGCCTCATCAGATAAAATATCGCCAAACATGTTCTCTGTCAGGATAACGTCGAACTGTGCCGGATCATGTACAAGCTGCATTGCACAGTTGTCAACCAGCATATGCTCCAGAGTTACTTCCGGGTAATCCTTTGCAACTTCTTCTACGACTTTTCTCCAGAGTCTGGAAGAATCCAGAACGTTTGCCTTGTCTACGCTTGTGACTTTCTTTCTTCTCTTCATTGCGATGTCAAAGGCTTTGATCGCGATACGGCGGATCTCATTTTCATTGTAGGAAAGTGTATCGATTGCTTTCTTTACACCGTCTTCTTCAATGGTCTTTCTTTCGCCGAAGTAAAGACCGCCGGTCAGCTCACGGACGATGATCATGTCAAATCCGTTGTCTCCGATCACTTCTTTTTTGATCGGGCAGGCTTCTTCGAGTTCTTTGTAAAGGTATGCCGGACGAAGGTTTGCAAAAAGGTTCAGCGCTTTACGGATAGCAAGGAGTCCTGCTTCCGGACGTTTGGACGGCTCCAGTTTGTACCATGGGGATGTCTTTGCATCACCGCCGATAGAGCCCATCAGAACTGCGTCAGAGGCTTTGGCTGTAGCAATTGCCTCATCTGTAAGCGGTACGCCGTGAACATCAATAGATGCACCTCCGAGCAGCACCTCTGAATAAGTAAAGGTGTGGTTGTATTTCTCACATACTTTATCGAGAACTTTTTTGGCTTCACTGACAATTTCCGGTCCGATTCCATCTCCTGGAATCAATGCGATCTTGTATTCCATCTTTTCATTTCCTCTCTCTGCATCACACGAATCCTGCGCAGAGTCCTTTCCTCATGGATATTGTTATTATAATAACGCACTTTCTGGCACTTTTCAACCCTTTACTACGTAAAAGTTAGAACGTGTTATAAAAGTAAACGATTTTTATAAAAAAAGAAGTGCCGCATCTGACGCAGCACTTACTTTCTTATTTGCAGTTATGCGGATGCCTGTTCTGCCTTCTCCACCTCTGCAATAGCCTGTTTTCTCATTGGGATACGGCAGTTCTTGTTATTGCCGAATTCTACGATCACATCTTCTTCTGTCATGTCGATGATCACTCCATAGAAGCCGCTTGTGGTAACGATACTGTCACCGACTTCCATGCTGTTGAGCATTGCCTGAAGTCTCTTCTGCTCTTTCTTCTGAGGACGGATCATCAGGAAATACATTACTCCAAAGATAACAACCATCCACAAGATCATCATACCCATGCTTGCGGTACTTTCATTCATTTGAGATTCCTCCTGTTTCTACTTACATTCCTGTTCTTCAGGAACACTATATACTATCATACACAAAAAAGCCTGCTACTTCAAGTATTTTTCGGCATTTTGTGTGATTTCTGTGTTACTGTTCACTCCGTTCACAGTAACTTAGTCAAAATGCATTCCACATCACCTTCGGTGATAGCATTTTGCCCCGTATGTCTCGGGATTTTGCCATATTCATAGCAAAACACCTCGCGGGATACTACCACCATCATATACAACTATCTGTGAAATTTCACTGCCGGGCGGCTTATTTCTGCTCTCCGGCTGCAAATCCCTCAAGGCGCATTTTTTTGTATTCGGAAAATCTGCCTTCGTCGAGGGCATCGCGGATCTCTTCCATCATATGGTTGTAGAAATACAGGTTATGCAGAACACAGAGACGCATTCCGAGCATTTCTTTTGCTTTGAGAAGGTGGCGGATATAGGCTCTGCTATAATGGCGGCATGCCGGACAGCCACATCCTTCCTCGATCGGACGGGTATCCAGCTCGTATTTGGCATTGAACATGTTCATCTTGCCATGGTTGGTATATACATGACCGTGACGGCCGTTACGGCTCGGATATACGCAGTCAAAGAAATCGATTCCTCGCTCTACGCTCTCCAGGATATTCGCCGGTGTTCCGACACCCATGAGGTAGGTTGGTTTGTCCTGCGGAAGATACGGTACGACTTCATCAAGGATACGGTACATTTCTTCATGTGTCTCACCGACTGCCAGGCCACCGACTGCATAGCCGTCAAGGTTCATCTTGGCGATCTCTTTTGCATGTTCGATACGGATATCTTCGTAAACAGCCCCCTGGTTGATGCCAAACAAAAGCTGTTCTTTATTGATAGTATCCGGCAGGCTGTTCAGACGTGCCATCTCTGCCTTACATCTTGCCAGCCAGCGTGTGGTACGCTCTACAGATTTCTGTACATAGTCTCTGTCAGCCACACTGCTCGGACATTCGTCAAACGCCATGGCGATCGTAGATCCCAGATTGGACTGGATCTGCATACTCTCCTCCGGTCCCATAAAGATCTTGTGCCCGTCAATATGGGACTGGAAATGTACGCCTTCTTCTTTGATCTTGCGAAGTTTCGCAAGGGAAAACACCTGGAATCCGCCAGAGTCCGTCAGGATCGGACGCTCCCAGTTCATAAACTTGTGAAGTCCGCCAAGCTGCTTTACGATCTTGTCACCCGGACGTACATGGAGATGATAAGTATTGGAAAGCTCTACCTGTGTTCCGATCTCATAAAGATCCTGCGTAGAAACAGCCCCCTTGATTGCCCCGATCGTACCCACATTCATAAACACCGGAGTCTGGATCGTACCATGCACAGTCTCAAACTGAGCCCTTTTCGCACGCCCCTCCGTTTTCATTAATGTATATTTTGCCATTTTCGTTCCTCTTTCTGTTTTTATATGATATTTCACTCGGTTCTAAGTATATCAGAAGGGAAGAAAATGGTAAAGGGGAATGTTTGGATGGGTGGATGGTATGTTACGGAGATGAGGTGTGCGGGGTGGGGCGAGGTTCGAGGGTTCTGAGGTACTAAGGAAGCTCACCCCACCCCGCACACCTCATCTCCTCCGCTATCCCACACCGCACCAAACTGAAGGTAGAAAGAAAAAAGTTCAAGACATAACTCTTTTCCAACCAAAAATGAGAGACCATCGCAGCCGTAGGCTACGTGCTCTCCCATTTTTTATTAACTTTATTCAAACCAACACCCAGGGCGACGCGCGCGACACGCGCACGCCCGTCCCCACGCCAAAACCGCGTGGCCAAGGAGGGGGTTCTTAGGGGGAGCTTCGGCCTTCGCAGACTCTGAGATGCTCCCCCTAAGGGTTTTCATATTTCCCAAATATCAAAAAAACAAAAATTTAACACCAAAAAGTTTTATACTTTTCCAAAAGTATGGGCATCAGGGCTTCTCCCTGAGATTCTTCTGCGCCGTAGAAAGCATCAATTTAATACGATTCAGCTGGTTAACTTCACTTGCACCCGGATCATAGTCAATCGCCACAATATTAGCCTCCGGATGCTCCCTCCGGATCTCCTTGATAACACCTTTACCCACAATATGGTTCGGCAGACAAGCAAACGGCTGGATACAAACAATATTCGGCACACCGCCATGGATCAGCTCCATCATCTCGCCAGTCAAAAACCATCCCTCACCAGTCTGGTTTCCAGGAGATACGATCGGCTCTGCCATCTTCGCCAAATCCGCGATATTCGCAGACGGAGTAAAGTGACGGCTCTGCGCCAGTGCCTCATTCATCGGCTTACGGAGCCATTCGATCGCCTTGATGCCCCAGTTCGCCATCGTAGCCTTATTCTTCTTAAATCCAAGGAACTCACACTTAAAGTTCTGGTTATAGAAACAGTAATTGATAAAGTCGATCAGATCCGGGCAGACTGCCTCGGCACCCTCTGCTTCCAGAAGTTCTGCCAGATGATTGTTCGCAGCCGGAAGGAACTTGACAAGGATCTCACCAACAATACCAACTCTCGGCTTCTTCTCACCGGTGATCGGGATCATATCAAACTCATGTACCATCTCATGGCACATCTTCTTGAACTGGCTGTGGCTGACACTGCTTCCCGTCAGGAAAGAGATCACCCTCTGCTCCCAGATCTTATGCTTACGGTTGACGATTCCCTCTTCCACCTCATACGGACGCATGCGGTAAACGCATTTCATCAGGATATCTCCAAACACTGCACCATAGCATACTCGCTTGATCAGCGGAAGCGTCAGCTTGAATCCCGGATTGCTTTCCAGACCACTTAAGTTGATGGAAATAACCGGAACCTGCTCCATGCCGGTCTTCTTGAGTGCGCGGCGGATAAATGCGATATAGTTGGACGCACGGCATCCACCACCTGTCTGAGACATGATGACAGCCGTCTTGTTCAGGTCATACTTGCCGGAAAGAAGCGCATCCATAACCTGTCCGACTACCATCAGAGACGGATAGCAGGCATCATTATTTACATATTTCAGTCCCACATCAACTGCATGCTTATTATCATTCGGAAGGACTTCCAAATGATATCCACAGGTATTAAACGCAGCCTGCAGGATCCCGAAATGGAACGGTGACATCTGTGGGCAGAGGATCGTATAATCCTTACGCATCTGCTTGGTAAATACAACCTTCTCAATAGAAGACGGTTTGATCTCACGCTCTTTGTGCTGTGCATCCTTTGCGCGGAGTGCTGCAAGCAGAGAACGTACACGGATCCTTGCCGCACCAAGATTGTTGACCTCATCGATCTTCAGGCAGGTATAAATCTTGCCGCTGCCATCCAGGATCTCATAAACCTCATCTGTTGTAACTGCATCCAGACCACATCCAAAGGAATTGAGCTGGATCAGATCCAGGTTATCCTGTGTCTTGACAAAGTTTGCTGCCGCATACAGACGGGAATGATACATCCATTGGTCATTGACACGGATCGGACGCTCTACTTCTGCCAGATGAGAAATAGAATCCTCTGTAAATACAGCAATGCCATAGCTGTTGATCAGATCCGGGATACCATGATGGATCTCAGGGTCTATATGGTATGGACGACCAGCAAGAACGATTCCTCTTCGACCGGTATCTTTGAGGTACTGAAGAGTCTCCTCGCCTTTTTTCTGCACATCTTTACGCGCCTGTGCGAGTTCTTCCCATGCCGCATGGGCTGCTGCCTTTACTTCCTCTGCCGGAATATCCCCAAACACCTGTACCAGACGGTCTGTCAGGATTGCTTCGGTCGTAAACGCCATAAACGGGTTCATAAATTTGATATCCGGGTCTTTGAGCTCATCCACATTGTTCTTGATGTTTTCCGCATAAGAAGTAACGATCGGGCAGTTGTAATGGTTGACCGCATCCGGGAACTCATTTCGTTCATACGGAACACAAGGATAGAAAATAAACTTCACACCCTTTTTGATCAGCCAGCTCACATGACCATGTGCCAGTTTCGCCGGATAACACTCAGACTCACTCGGGATGGACTCAATGCCAAGCTCGTAGATTTTTCTGGTAGAAGTCGGTGAAAGCACCACTTCATATTTCAGTTTCGTAAAGAACGTATACCAGAACGGATAATTTTCAAACATGTTCAGGACACGCGGGATACCGACCTGTCCCCTTGTTGCCTGATCCGGGCTTAACGGCTCATAGGAAAACAGCCTCTTGTATTTATATTCATAAAGGTTCGGCACATGATCCTTGTTCTTCTCTTTGCCGATACCTCTCTCGCAGCGGTTTCCACTGATGAACTGACGGCCGCCGGTAAATTTATTGATGGTCAGACGGCAGTTATTGGTACATCCACGGCAGTTTGCCATAGATGTGGTATATTTTAGCTCATTGATCTTGTCAATGGAAAGCATTGTTGTCTTTTTACCTGTCTCATAGCGTTCTCTCGCGATCAGAGCCGCGCCGAACGCACCCATGATACCTGCGATATCCGGACGGATCGCCTCACAATTTGCGATCTTCTCGAAGCTTCGAAGTACCGCATCATTATAAAAAGTACCACCCTGCACAACGATATGTTTACCAAGCTCTGTCGCATCAGAAACCTTGATAACCTTGTAAAGCGCATTCTTGATAACAGAGTAAGCAAGACCTGCAGAAATATCAGATACCTCCGCGCCTTCTTTCTGCGCCTGTTTTACCTTAGAGTTCATAAATACGGTACAACGTGTTCCAAGATCGATCGGATGCTGTGCAAAAAGTGCCGCCTTCGCGAAATCCTGCACACTGTAGTTCAGGGATTTTGCAAAAGTCTCGATAAAGGAACCACAGCCGGAAGAACATGCCTCATTCAGCTGCACGCTGTCTACGGTCTGGTTCTTGATCTTGATGCACTTCATATCCTGTCCGCCGATATCCAGGATACAGTCTACTTCCGGGTCAAAAAATGCTGCCGCATAGTAATGAGATACTGTCTCAACTTCACCCTCATCCAGAAGAAGAGCCGCCTTTATAAGAGCCTCGCCATAACCGGTGGAGCAGGCGTATGCAATGTTTGCCCCCTCAGGAAGTTTGGAATAGATTTCCTGAATAGAACGGATCGCGGTCTTGAGCGGACTTCCGTTGTTATTGCTGTAGAAGGAATAAAGAAGACTTCCATCCTCTCCTACCAGCGCAGTCTTTGTCGTGGTAGATCCGGCATCAATACCAAGATAACAGTTGCCCTTATAGCTTGCCAGATCGCCTGTTGCTACTTTGTAAGAAGACTGACGTTTGTTAAACGCTTCATAATCTTCCTCTGTCGCAAACAGCGGCTCCATACGCTCTACTTCGAAGTCAAGCTTGATAGAATGACGCAGTCTGTCCTTGAGATCTGTCAGGGAAACCGTTACATCTTTTTTCGCATTCAGTGCAGAACCGATTGCAGCAAAAAGATGAGAATTCTCCGGAACGATCGTATGCTCATCATCCAATTTCAGAGTTCTGATAAACGCCGTCTTGAGCTCGGAAAGGAAATGCAGAGGACCGCCAAGGAATGCTACATGACCACGGATCGGTTTACCGCAGGCAAGACCGGAAATCGTCTGGTTTACAACTGCCTGGAAAATAGATGCAGACAGGTCTTCCTTCGTTGCGCCCTCGTTGATCAGCGGCTGGATGTCTGTCTTTGCAAATACACCGCAGCGGGCAGCGATCGGATAAAGTGCTTTGTAATTTTTGGCATATTCATTCAGACCGGTAGCATCTGTCTGAAGCAGGGATGCCATCTGGTCGATAAAGGAACCTGTACCTCCAGCACAGATACCATTCATTCGCTGTTCAATGTTTCCACCCTCAAAATAGATGATCTTGGCATCCTCACCGCCAAGCTCGATCGCAACATCTGTCTGCGGTGCGATCTTCTGCAGAGAAGTAGAAACCGCGATAACCTCCTGCACGAACGGAATCTCCAGATGGTTCGCAAGTGTCAGACCGCCGGAACCTGTGATCACCGGGCAGAGTGTCATCTCTCCAAGTTTTGCATGGGCTTTCTCCAACAGATCAGCCAGTGTTTCCTGGATGTTTGCAAAATGACGTTCGTAATCTGCAAACAGAAGTTGATCGTTTTCATCAAGAATCGCAATCTTTACTGTAGTAGATCCGATATCAATTCCCAATGTGTATGTATTCAATAAATCGACCTCCTCGTCATAAAACTGTATATATACAGATATGAATGTGTAACGTGTTCTTTCTTATTAAAAAGTGTTTTTTCAAATCGAATTCCGTAACATTATACGACAAAGTTTTACAAATGACAATGACCAACTTTAGGAATTTGTTACTCTCCTGCCCGAGTAGCAGAAAAAAAGCACCTCCGAAACCATGTCCGGAAATGCTTTTGATCCTGAATATTATATTTTATGTCATATCCTTTTATCTGTGGAATCTGTTTGCGATCCTTACCAGATAAGCGCCGCCCGGCATTCTGGAAAGGCGCTCGGAAGCAGTCTTGTCAACCAGAATATAAACCAGGAAATACGCTGCCGCTGCCAGAACGATGGATACGCCAAGGCAGATAAAGTTTGACGGCAGGATCACATGCAGTCCGTAGTATACAGCACCTGCCACAACACCCATGACAACCGATGCAAGGATCGGGCTTACATAGGCCGCCTTCCACGGATTCTTATAATCCAGATATTTTTTCATAAAGAAATCATTCATCACGCAGACAACGACCGCATAGACGATCATCGCCACCAGAAGCGCATAAATGCCAAGGTCTGTAAACATCAGAAGTAATACGACCACGATCACATCGACCAAAAGCGCCACTGCTGCAGTCATCATCGGGATCTTCGGCTTGCCGATACCCTGAAGGACACCATTGGAAATGTTTGACATTCCATTCAGAAGGATCGTAAAGGATCCAAGCATCAGGAGTTTTCCTGCCACACCGTTTGTTCCGCCAAAAAGCAGAGACACGATCGGCTGTGCAAGCACGGCAAGTCCGACTGCACACGGAATGGAAATAAACATGGAAAGCTGGACTGTCTGGTCAACTCTCCTTCTGGTCTCGTCAATATCACCCGTCGCATACAGGGCAGAAACCTCCGGTATCATGGATGTCGGAGCTGCACTGGAAAGTGTCAGCGGGATGTTGATGATACTCATAAAATAGGTCGCATATTCTGCATAAAGCATACTGATCGTATCGGAATCCACGCCATGTTTTCCCATGATCTCGGAATACAGGACACCATTGAGATAACCATTGATATTGTAAATAAAAGAACTCAGGATGATCGGAGAAACGATCAGGATGATCAGTTTCAGGATCTCACCATAAGTTTCCTCTTCATGGTAATGATCTCCTGCCACTCTTCTCTTGATAGCTCTGCGGTTGACTCCGTATACAAGGAGCATAAAGATCAGCGCAGTTACAACACCTGCAGTCGTTCCCACAGTAGAACCGGCTGCTCCCCATTTTGCGACACTTCCATCACTGCCGTCTGCAAAATATTTGATAAACATCCATGCAGCGATCAGGCTGACTGCCGCATTAAAGATCTGTTCCAGGATCTGTGAGATGGAAGTCGGCATCATATTTCGGTATGCCTGGAAATATCCTCTGTACACACCAAGGATCCCGGAAAGGAAGATCGTCGGGGACAGGATCTGGAGTGCCAGCACGGCATTCGGCTGGTTGCTCGGAATGATGAATCTCGCCCCAAACAGGCATACCAGTGCCACGATCCCGCCTATGATCGCAGCGTAGATCAGGGATCCGCGAAAGATCTTCTGTGCATTTTTGTAATCTTTTAAAGCAATCCTCTCGGAGATCAGTTTGGAAACTGCCTGCGGGATACTGAAAGAAGCGATCATCAGAAGGATCATGTAGGCATTCTGTGCAAGGCTGATATAGCCCATGCCCATATTTCCTACAATAGAAGAAAGCGGGCTCTTATATAATAATCCGATGACCTTGGAAATCATTGCCGCGATCATCAGAAAGGACGCGTTTTTGACTAAATTGTTCTTCTGACTCATTTTTACTCCTTATTTTCCTGTTCTGCTTTATTTTCGATCTGCCAGTCGATCGGGTTCAGTCCGTTCTGGGCCAGAAATTCATTTGTCTTGCTGAAATGATGGCATCCGAAAAATCCCCTGTACGCGGACAGCGGGCTTGGGTGCGGTGCCTCCAGGATCAAATGCTTCGGATTGTTGAGCATGGATTTCTTCATCTGTGCCGGACGTCCCCAGAGAAGGAAAACGATCGGACGGTCCTGCTCATTCAGGATCCGGATCGCAGCATCAGTAAACTGCTCCCAGCCAATCCCACGGTGGGAATTTGCCTGATGTGCGCGGACAGTCAGAACGGTGTTCAGCATAAGCACACCCTGCTTTGCCCATTTTTCCAGATATCCATTGTCCGGGATATAGCATCCCAGATCATCGTGTAATTCCTGATAAATATTCACCAGTGACGGCGGGACCTCGACATCCCTTTTGACAGAAAAGCACAACCCGTGCGCCTGTCCGTCATTGTGGTACGGGTCCTGTCCAAGGATCACGACCTTCACCTGACTCAGCGGTGTAAAATGAAAGGCATTGAACATATCATCTGCCGGAGGAAAGATCTTCCGTGTCTGATACTCCTGCATAACTGTCTTATATAATTTTGCATAATATGGCTGATGGAATTCACCTTTTAATGCTTCCAGCCATTCTCCCGATAAAGGAGCCATGTATTATCACCTCTTATCTTCGAACAGAAATCCCTCTCTCTGCCAGATAATCCTTCACCTGACGGATCTCCAGTTCTTTGTAATGGAATAAAGATGCTGCCAGAGCCGCATCTGCACCGCCCTCTGTCAGTGCATCATAAAAATGTTCCAGAGTTCCTGCACCGCCAGATGCAATGACCGGAATAGAAACTGCATCTGCGATCGCTCTGGTCAGTTCGATATCATATCCTGCTTTGGTCCCGTCACAGTCCATGCTGGTAAGAAGGATCTCACCTGCGCCGAGACGCTCGACCTTTTTGGCCCATTCAATGGCATCAATACCGGTATCCAGACGTCCGCCGTGTTTGTAGATATTCCAGCCGCCGTCTTCTCTTCGTTTGGCATCGATCGCCACAACGACACACTGGCTTCCGAACTTCTCTGCTGCCTCTGTGATAAGCTCCGGGCGATCGATCGCTGCGGAATTGACAGAAATCTTGTCTGCACCCTCACGGAGAAGTTTCTTGAAATCGTCTACTGTACGGATACCGCCGCCGACAGTAAACGGAATAAATACATTTGCCGCAACCTGACGCACCATATCTACAACTGTGTCACGTTCTTCACAGGATGCTGTGATATCCAGAAAAACAAGCTCATCTGCGCCGGCTGCATCGTAAGCTTTGGCGATCTCCACAGGATCTCCCGCATCTTTGAGATCTACAAAATTAACGCCCTTTACCACACGTCCGTTGTTCACATCCAGACAGGGAATGATTCTCTTTGTAAACATATCAGTTCCCCTCCTTCTCAAGTTTTGCAAAGTTTTCGAGGATCTTAAGTCCGTACTTGCTACTCTTTTCCGGATGGAACTGGCAGGCAAATACATTGTCCTTCTCAACAGAAGCATGGATCGTTGTGCTGTACTCAGTCACTGCCTTCACAATCTGCGGATCTTCTGCCTGGAGATAATAGGAATGTACAAAATATACATGGGTATCTTCCGGGATATCCTTAAACAGTCTTCCGTTATTCTGAAGGTGCAGGGAATTCCATCCCATGTGCGGGATCTTGAGTCCCGGAGATGGCGGAATACGCAAGATCTTGCCTTTAAGGATTCCAAGTCCTTCTACGCCCGGTGTCTCTTCGCTGCTTTCAAATAAAAGCTGTAATCCAAGACAAATCCCAAGAAACGGGGTTCCTTTCTTTATCATGTCCTGGATCACGGGAACCAAACCATATTTATGTAAGTTTTCCATTGCTTCGCCGAAGCTTCCAACTCCCGGAAGGATCACTTTGTCTGCCCGAAGGAGCACCTGCGGGTCACGGGATACAACGGTTTCTTCGCCAAGGTAGGCAAGTGCTTTCTCCACACTTTTGATGTTTCCTGCATCGTAGTCGATAATACCTATCATTCGTATCTCACATCCTGTCTTTATTCATGTTGATCATCATGTCCAAGTATACCGCAAAAAGAAGCAGATGCAAAGTGGTTTCTTTACATCTGCTTCTTTTTTTAATCATTTTTGCGGTCGAGCGTAAACCAGAACTCTACGCCATTGTCATAATTCTGTACACCATACTGCTGGTGCAGGCCTTCCATGATGGCTTTTACGATGGAAAGCCCGATACCGCTTCCACCGTATTCCCTGGTCCTTGCCTTGTCCACTTTGTAAAATTTATTCCACAGTTTCGGAACATCCTCCTCCGGGATCGGTGTTCCTGTGTTAAATACAGTCACCCTGACACGGTCATCCTCCGGGATCACACGGATCTCGATCTCCTTCTCACCGTTCAGATGATTCAGTGCGTTGCTGGTATAGTTCGTCACAACTTCCTCGATCTTGAACTCATCTGCCCAGACATAGACCGGCTCTGATGCCTCGAAACTTACCTTCGCTTCCTTCTGCTGGATCATGATATCCATGGACTGCAGTACTCCGCGGATCAGACTTACGATATCAAATCTCTCCATGGAAACTTCATCCCTGCCGGATTCCAGCTGGTTCAGAGTCAGAAGGTTCTTAACCAGCTTATTCATCTTGGCCGCTTCATCCATGATGACATCGCAGTAAAATTCCCTGCTCTCCGGGTCATCGGAAATATTTTCCTTCAGTCCCTCGGCATATCCCTGTACCAGTGCGATCGGGGTCTTGAGTTCATGAGAGACGTTGTTCAGGAACTCCTGACGCATCTGGTCGATCTTTTCTTTATTCTCAATATCCTTGAGCAGCTGATTGTTCGCCGATTTCAGTTCGGAGATCGTCTTCTCAAGCTGTTCAGACATGCGGTTGAAGTTCTCTCCAAGCTCATCGATCTCATTGCCCGCCTGGCTGTGATATTTCGCATCAAAATCCAGTTCACTCATCTTGGTAGAAAGCTGTGTCAGTTCACTGATCGGCTTCGTGATACGCTTTGTGATCACCCAAACCACCAGACCGCTGAGAGCAATGATCCCAAGTCCCACATAGAAATAAAAACTGTTGGAGATCGCGACACTCTCCCGGATACTCTCAAGCGGGGTACGGATCAGGAAATAGCATCCATTCCCCAGTTCTCCCCAGCTCTCCACATATTCCATTCCGGCAAAGCGGTCACTGACCTGCTGGATCACATAGTTGTCATTTTTCTGGAGAACTTTCTCCTTGTTCTTCTTCTGATCAAGATCGTATACATATCCGACCAGTCTGGCCTGCAGAAGATCCTCATTGCTTCCAACAGAACAGATCGTCTGTCCGTCTGCTGTGACCATGACCCAGGTAAGGTTGTTCTCAGAACAATCCTTGAACATCTCATCCGAGACTTCCGCACTGCTGTTTCCATCGGAATCTGTCTCAACCTCAAGGTTCTCCAGCTTCTCTACCGCTTCCTTCAGCACTTCTGTCTTGCGGCTGATATAATAATGTTCCAGGAATAACCCATTGATCAGGGTGATCACGACCATAGAAAGAAGAAGCAGTCCAATAAACAGGACTGCTATCTGTCGGCGCAGCGGATGGAACTTTCTGTTCTTCCGCTTCTTATCTGAATCTTTGTGGAAAAATCTCATTGTTCATCCACCTCAAATTTGTAACCCATTCCCCAGACAGTCTTGATATATTCTCCCTTCGCACCCATCTTGCTTCTCAGCTTCTTGACGTGCGTATCGATCGTTCTGGCATCGCCGAAATAATCATAATTCCATACAGAATTCAGGATCTTCTCTCTGGAAAGAGCGATCCCCTGGTTCTCAAGAAAATAAGTCAGAAGTTCAAACTCCTTAAAGCTCAGTTCCATCGGCTCACCATCAACAGATGCCTGATGTGCCGCCTTGTCGATCACGATCCCTCCTGCCGACAGGACATCGCCTCCTGCGTCCTGTCCGGTCCTTCGAAGGATCGCCTCCACTCTGGCGACCAGGATCTTCGGGCTGAATGGTTTCGAAATATATTCATCTACTCCGAGGTCAAATCCAAGGAGCTCGTCCCTCTCATCACCTCTCGCTGTCAGCATGATGATCGGCACCTTGGAATTCTTACGGATCTCCCTGCACACTTCCCATCCATCCATCTTTGGCATCATGACGTCCAGAAGGATGAGGGCGATATCCTTTTCCTCGTAGAAAATATCCATTGCTTCTTCGCCGTCGCCTGCCTCAAGTACCTGGAAATTCTTCTTCTCCAGGAAATCTCTCACCAGCTTTCTCATACGGCTTTCATCATCTACTACAAGAATTTTCGGGGCTTCCATCTCTGATTCCTCCAATCAAAAAATTTCTTTTGTTGTATTTCAATGCTATCATCTTATCAGAGATTTATGTTTGTTTTGTGAACGATTTCAGGAATTCTGGTCCAGTTTCTCAGAAAATTCGTCTTTTTTCATTGGACGGTAGAAATAATATCCCTGAATATAGTCACATCCATGTTCCTTAAGGAACTCTACCTGCTCTTTGGTCTCCGCACCCTCAGCAACCGTTCTGGCCTCCAGTGCATGAGCTGCTTCTATGATCAGCGGGATCAGTTTCCTTGTTCTTGAGTTCGCTTCGATCTCTCTTGTAAAGGACATGTCGATCTTGAGAATATCGAAGGAAAATTTCTGCAGCATATTAAAGGAAGAATACCCGCTTCCAAAATCATCCAGAAGGATCCAGGCTCCCTTTTCCTTGATCTTGTTGAGGACATTGCCGACATTCTCCTCGAGTGCCGCATAAGAAGTCTCTGTGATCTCAAAACGGATCAGCCTGGACGGGAATTCCGCATGCTCCAGGAAATCAATGATCTCCTCGATCAGTGTCTCATCATAAAAATCCATCCAGGAAAGGTTCATGGAAACAGGAACGACTTCCAGTCCCTTCTCGTATCTGCCGCGGATATAGGCACGTACCTTCTGGAATACATAACGGTCAAGTTTGGAAATGGAACCATCCTCCTCCAGCTTCGGCACAAAGATCCCCGGGGAGATAAATCCCTTCTTCGGGTGGATCCAGCGGATCAGAGCCTCCGCGGACATGATCTTGCCTGTCACAGAATCTACGATCGGCTGATAGTAGACTCCCAGTTCTTCGTTTGCGATCGCTTCCTCAAATTCTGTTGTGATCTCTGCATTGTCAATATATGCCATATCCATATTATGGTCAAAAACCGCATATGGCTTGAGATATTCATCCACAATGTACTGCTTCGCAAGTTTGGCACGGTCGATCATTCCGGAAACCGGCATCGGCTCGTCCTTAAGATAAAAGATACCGCATCTGCAGTGCACACGGATCTTCTTATTGCTAACATCAAAAACCTGATCACAGAAATCTGCCAGCTTCTCTCCGGAAATCCGGTCACGCTCTACAAAACTCACAAAGTGGTCTGCTTCGATCCTGCCCACATAGATCGGTTTCAGGAAAGACTGCTCTATCTCATCACAGAGGCTATCCAGGATACGGTCGCCTTCCTTGATTCCAAGTAGTTCATTGGTCGCCTTGAAACTCTTGATATTAAAAAATACGATCGCGTATTTGGATCTGTCCCCACAGTGATTCAGGAATTTCTCTACCATATAAATAAAGCCGCGGCGGTTATAGGCTCCCGTCAGATAGTCTCTGTACTCCTTCTCATGTGTGGCGATCGCATTCTCGATACGATGGTTTAAGATGCTTGTCACATAAGGAAGTCTGAAACAGTCACAGGCCCCAAGTCTGTATGCTCTCTTGACATCGGCAGTCAGGCTCGCGATCACGGCGATCACGGCAAATTCCTCCAACCACATCTTCTCTCTCATGATCTCCAGAAGCTCATAGCCGTCAATATCCGGCATTTCCAGCTTCAGCAGCACCAGTTCCAGATTCCAGTGTTCCTTCTCAAGAATCTCAAGAGCTTCGCGACCGCTTCCAGCCAGCCTTATCTCATAAGTCTCTCCCAGAATATCGTTCAGCATTTCTCTGTTGATCTCTGAATTATCTACTACCAGAATCCTGGCACGCTGATGATATGTTCTACTCATTCTATAAATTCCTTCCCATTGGTAACTGATAGAATCACCTCATATACATTATTATCCAGTCTTATACGCACAGTATAATATAATGATGGTTTGATTGCAATATCTGAAAATTCCTAAATCAATAAATTTTTCCATTTTTGTTGCTTTCCCCACTGATTATCCAACAAATAGTAACTATTATCACAAAAAAATACTGCCGCAGAGAAAAAGTATCCACAAAAAGCAACATTTTCTCACGACAGTATTCTTGATTCTTATAAAAAACTTCCAAAAGATCCAGGTTATATTCTGAATGCTCAGCGTTTTACGTTAAAAGCTCCCATTCCTGGATATACAGCAGCACTTCCAAGTTCTTCTTCAATACGGAGAAGCTGGTTGTATTTTGCCACACGCTCTGTACGGCTCGGTGCTCCTGTCTTGATCTGGCAGGTATTCAGTGCAACTGCAAGATCTGCGATCGTTGTATCTTCTGTCTCACCGGAACGATGAGAAGAAATTGCTGTATATCCTGCTTTATGTGCCATCTTGATCGCTTCAAGAGTTTCAGAAACAGAACCGATCTGGTTGAGTTTGATCAGAATAGAGTTTCCGCATCCAAGATCAATACCTTTCTTCAGACGCTCTGTATTGGTTACGAATAAATCGTCACCTACAAGCTGTACTTTTCCGCCAAGTTCTTTGGTCAGAAGCTGCCAGCCTTCCCAATCTTCTTCATCTAGGGCATCTTCGATAGAAATGATCGGATATTTTTCCACAAGCTGTTTCCAGTGCTGGATCAGACTTTCAGAAGTAAATTTGGTGCCTGCTTTCGGAAGGATGTATTCGCCCTTCTTCTCACCTTTCCATTCGCTGGAAGCTGCGTCCATGGCAAGCATGAAATCTTTGCCTGGCTCGTATCCTGCTTTTTCGATCGCTTTGAGGATGTACTGGATCGCTTCTTCATCGCTTGCGAGGTTCGGTGCAAAACCACCTTCATCTCCTACGGAAGTAGCAAGTCCTTCTGCTTTAAGAAGTGCAGCAAGTGCATGGAAAACTTCTGCACACCAGCGCAGCGCTTCACGGAATGTAGGTGCTCCTACAGGCATGATCATAAACTCCTGCACGTCAACAGTATTTGCTGCATGAGCTCCACCGTTTAAGATATTCATCATCGGAACAGGAAGACGGTTTCCGGAAATTCCTCCAAGGAAACGATACAGCGGGATCTCCAGTGCAAGGGAAGCTGCTCTTGCTGTTGCGATAGAAACTGCAAGGATCGCATTGGCTCCAAGATTTGATTTGTCTTTTGTGCCGTCTGCCTCGATCATTGCCTTGTCTACTGCATAGATATCAGATGCATCCAGGCCAACGATTGCTTCGCTGATCTTTGTGTTGATGTTTTCTACTGCTTTCAAAACACCTTTTCCGAGATATCTTGCTTTGTCGCCGTCGCGGAGTTCCAGTGCCTCAAATTCACCTGTAGACGCGCCGCTTGGTGCTGTTCCTCTTCCTACGGTACCGTCGATCAGGGTTACTTCTGCTTCTACTGTCGGATTTCCTCTGGAATCCATGATCTCACGGCCGATGACTTTTTCAATTTCCAAATAGTTCATGATCTTTTTACTCCTTGATCTGTAGATTTATGCCAGTGCTTTTCCTAATGCTTTGCAGTTTTCTACTGCTTCATCGTCTGGTTCTTCCTGACAGATCACACCGTCTGCTACAAGAACAGCTCCGTCCTCTTTGCATTTAGCTTCCCAGTTGTGCATCCAGTCTCCATCGCCCCATCCATAGGATCCGAAAAGACCGATCTTTTTGCCGGAAATTTTTTCTTCGCAGGAGCTGAACATTGGCTCGAACTCATCTTCTTCCAGTACTTCATCTCCCATAGCCGGGCATCCGAATGCGATTGCATCAAATTCGTCTACTTTTGTTGCCTCAAAGTCTGCTGTCTCAAATACAGTAACTTCTGCGCCTGCTTCTTTTGCCCCGTCTGCTACTGCATTTGCCATGCTCTCTGTGTTTCCTGTAGAACTCCAATATACAACTGCTACTTTACTCATATTCTTTTACCTGTCCTTTCTTGATCATGCTGCGACGGTGAGCTGAAGGATGCTTCTGCCATCGGCAAATAATTTCTGATAGATTTCTGAACATTTCTTCAGTTTCCGGAAGATCACCTGGGTCTTCTGCTCATCTCCGTAAACCTTCCAGATCCCACAGCACTTGTAATTTTTTCCCTTCTGTTCAATAAATCCTGTCACATCATCCAGAGGATATCCCAGGAACAGTCCCACCTCATGAGGGAAGCATTCATACTGAAAAAAGCGGTCCTGAAGTTTGCGAAGACAGCAGTCCGTTCCCCGGCATTCGTATCCACAGGTCTGAAGGATGTTCTCGGCTCCTTCCCTGTTCAGATCAGCTTCCAGCTTGTTTTTCCGGTAGACGTAGATCAGTGCTCTCTTCTCGCCTGTTCTCAGTATTTCCACATAAACCCCTTTGCCATTCAGCTTACGGTTTTCTTCCTGTACCTCTCTTGGCAGATCCTCCATATCATCCGGCAGATAGTTAAACATATTTGCCGTTTTTATTCCTGCAAGCGTCGGAGCGCAATGCGCAACAATACCTGATTCTAACATTTGGTTACCTCCATCTCGCTCATGATGCTTCCTGCAAGGAAAAAGGATTTACTGATTCTCGCTTTTGCGCGCAGGAAATAGATTAGTTTCAACTAACTTAGCTTTTAAATTTTACGGATATGTCTCCATACCCGTAAAATATTACGCTCTTGGTTAGAACTAACTAACTGAGATGATAGTACTATATTTCATCTGCGCTGTCAAGAGTTTTTTGCATTTAACTTTTTATTTTTTCAGCCATTTTTTAAAGGACAGATTTCATGGAATCCATGCCGATCAGCAGTGTGGATGTATTGTGAAGAAGTGCAGACATTGTCGGCTGGATCACGCCTGTCACACCGAGTACGATCAGGGTTCCGTTGATGCCCATGATACGTCTGTAGTTCTTGTGGATCTTGGTCATCAGACCATTGCTGATCTCTTTGAGTGTGACCATAACAGACAGGTCATCTGCTCCGATCGTGATATCGGAGATCTCTCTTGCAAGTTCTGCACCATCACTGATCGCGATTCCGACATCTGCAGCGGAAAGTGCCGGTGAATCGTTGATCCCATCGCCGACCATCAGGACTTTGTGTCCGCTTTCTCTTGCTTCCTCGATAAATCTTGCCTTGTCTTCCGGAAGTACTTCAGAATAATATTTGTCTACGCCGACTCTGGCTGCGATCGCTTTGGCTGTACGGTCGCTGTCGCCTGTCATCATGACGATCTGTGTAAATCCTGCTTCATGCAGTTTGCGGATCACTTCCGGTGCCTCCGGACGCAGCGGATCTTCGATGCAGATAACAGCTGCCAGCTCACCCTCGATGCCAAGATACAGGTGAGAGTATTCCGGCGGAAGACTTGCAAATTCTTCTTCTTTGCCCTCCGGGATCGTGCACTTCTCATCTTCGAATACGAAGTGATGGCTTCCGATGATGGCTTTTCTTCCATCTACAGTCGTGGAGATTCCGTGTGCTACGATATATTCTACTTTAGAGTGCATTTCTTCATGAGTCAGGCCGCGGTCCTTAGCCGCATCCATGACTGCTTTTGCCATAGAATGTGGAAAATGCTCTTCCATGCAGGCTGCAAGACGAAGAAGATCATCCTTGGACTCGCCGTTAAAGGAAACAACGTCTACTACCGTCGGTTTTGCCTTGGTCAATGTTCCTGTCTTATCAAATACGATGGTGTCTGCCTCAGCAACTGCCTCCAGGAATTTGCCGCCCTTGACTGTGATCTTGTGTGCATTTGCTTCGCGGATCGCTGCAAGCACGGAGATCGGCATTGCAAGTTTCAGAGCGCAGGAGAAGTCTACCATAAGGATAGACAGTGCCTTGGTCACGTTTCTGGTGAGCAGGTAGGTAAGTCCTGTTCCTGCAAGTGTGTACGGCACAAGGCTGTCTGCAAGATGTTCTGCCTTGCTCTCTACTGCTGATTTAAGTTTCTCGGTTTCTTCGATCATGGTAACAATCTTCTCAAACTTGGTGGAACCGGATGTTTCTTTGACACGGATGGTGATCTCACCTTCCTCAACAACAGTTCCTGCATATGCATAGCTTGCTTCGCGTTTTGCAACCGGCATGGATTCTCCTGTAAGAGATGCCTGGTTGACCATTCCCTCTCCGGCTGTAACGATACCGTCGAATGGGATCACGGTTCCCATATGGATCTTGACTTCATCGCCAGGTTTGATCTGGTCAGAATTTACAAGGACTTCTCCGCCCTCTGTCACAAGCCATACTTTGCTTACATTGAGGGACATGCTTCTTGCTAGGTCGTCTACAGATTTCTTATGTGTCCAGTCCTCAAGGATCTCACCGAAGCCTAACAGGAACATAACGGAAGATGCTGTCGAGAAATCTCCACGGAAAATGGATACTCCGATCGCTGTTGCATCAAGTACGGATACTTCGATCTTGCGTTTTGCAAGAGTGCGGATACCCTTCCAGATATATTTCACAGAATGTAATGTGGTAAGTACAGTTCTGACCGGCATTGGAAGGAACAGCTTCTTGCCGTAATGAACCACAACATGATTTACCATTTTTTCCCAGTATTCGCTGTTCATCTCACGGCCGGAGTTCTGGAGATAGCTCTCCGGAGCCTCGGAAGCACCGTATGAAAACTTCTGTACCGCTTTCAGAATTGCCAGTTTATCTCCATTGTAGCAGATGACCGCATCCTGATTACGCTCTACTACTTTGACAGCCGTTACGCCTTCCAGGCCGCTGAGAAAATATTCGAGCTGATCTGCCTGGCGGCAGGTCATTCTCTTCTGGCAGATATGGATCCTGACTCTGCCTTTGATCTGATGCTCTATTTTGAATTTCATATAATCTTTCCTCGCATGTTTGTTAATAAAAAACACCTGCAGTGATTACCACAGGTGTTCTTTTTTGATATTTCTTACTCTTCTTCTGCAGTCTCTACAGTTTCTTCTGTGGTCTCTTCTACAGTTTCTTCCTCTGCTGCATCTTCAAAAGCTTCCTCTGCTGCGGCACGGTCTTCGTTGATCTGCTTAGCTTCTGCATAGATATCCTCTGCGTTTTCCTGAACCTTGGATACTGTCTTCATAACGCAGTCTTTGGCACGAAGAACGGCTGCTGTGCAGTTGGTATAAAGTTTCTTTGCATCCTTGCTGGAAAGTACTTTGATACCTGCTGTTCCGAATACTACTCCTGCTGCAAAAAGTCCGCTGTGTTTTGTGTTAAGTTTAATCATTATACTTATACCTCCTGTTGTAAAATTATTTCCTAAATTAATGTAGTGTATTTTATTGTCATCGGGATGATAGGTTTCTGTTCCGTCCCTTGACATTACAACCATTATAATATGCATCAAATAAAAGTCCAGCCTAACTTGCATTTCTGAGAAATTTTCTCATTTATGTATAAAAATATAAGGGATTTTTTGATAGATTTTTATATACTTTCCTATGAAAAGGTGCATGGAAAGCGGTTATTCGCCGCTCTCCATTGAAACACTGCGTACCCGTCTGTCGTGCAGATAGCCAAAAGATTCCATGCCTTTCTCGATCACCTGGCGCAGTTTCTCACCGTCCAGGCGGATGCTGGTGTAGTCATCCAGCTTGACACTGCAGATATGTACCGGGGATTCCTCATTGCAGATGCGGTAAGCGCGTTTCCTCTTGAGGGCACCGATCTCTTCCAGGAGATTGATCATGCGGTATATCGTAGCCATTCCGATGTTAGGATCTCTCTTTGATGCCAGAAAATAAATTTCCTTACAGCAGGTGCATTCCTCCTGCAGGATAATATCAAGTATGATTTTTCTCTGTTTTGTAATTCTGCAGCCAGCCTGGCGAAGTCTGTTCATGATCGCACTTCTCTGCATATTACTCCGCTGATACTGCTGATCACGGCAGGAATTCACTTCCGTTTCCATTTCGTCTTCAAAGATTATCTCTCTCAGTGCTTCCATTCTATCACTCCCGTCCGTTCAGTTAGTTTGTTTCAACTATCAAAAGTTTACATCACCTAACCTTTTCTGTCAAGATTATTTTTTATCAGAAAGAAATTTAACCGGAAATTTTGTCTTCCCCTTGACAACTGGAACTTTTATTGCATATAATAAGAAACAGTCAAAACAAGAGCATCGTCTGTTTACCAGTATTTCTAAGGAGGCTCAGCCTTCACCAAACGTTTGGGGCTTGTACTGGTTTCGACGGGGGCTTTGAAGTTGAGGCAGCCATCCGCAGACTCCTGGACTGCGTATCAACCGGGAAACTAAATATAAACGCAGACGAACAGTACGCGTTAGCAGCCTAAGCGCTGCTCATCAGCCCTGATGCACTCACACATCAGGAATCTGGTGTCGACTATGTGAGAAACCTTGCCGGGTAAGCTTTGCCCCGGTAGATGTATCATGAAGCTACCAAAGCAGTAAGCCTGTCGGTGGGCGTACTGCCAAGGGAATGTCAAATCAGCGACTGTGATGGGAGATACCGCAAGGGATAGGCTTTCGGACAGGGGTTCGATTCCCCTCAGGTCCATTTTATGAGTACCTTAAAAATCCAGTAAAATCAAGGGTTTCAGGACTTTGCTTGAACGCATGTTCTGATTACTCTTGACTACTCTGGTAGTCATTTTGCATTAATCTTACTCACTTCAGATACGATTTCTTTCTTATATTCCATTTGTGAAATATCATACGTATAGTTGTTTTCATTAATACGTTCACTATGTCCTAATAATGATGCCGCTACTGCTGAAGACGCACCTGCAAGTTTCATTTTTGAATTGAATGTTCTTCTGACAGCATGTATACACTTCTCTTCAATGCCAGCCTTTTTGCAGCGATACCTGATACAATGTGCTATAGATCTCGTATTAACCTGACCGTTTTCATTCTGAAATACGAATTCTCCTACATATCCATATTTCATTTCAGCTTTTTTTACTCGATCCAGCAGCAGACGTATTTCGTCCGATATTGGGAATCTTCGTTCTTTCCCTGTTTTAGTTTCTGCCATATACCAACATTTGGTCTTCTCATTGTATTTTTCTGAACTGTTAATCAGTATATAGCCTTTATCTCTGTAGACATTTTCCCAACGTAGCCCGGATAACTCTCCTATTCGCATACCCGTATAAATCGCAAGTTCAACTGCATAACTTGGTATGTACTGTGGTTTTGCTTCCTGGCTCCTGCGTAATTCAGCCAGCAGAAGCTTCAGGTCATTATCATTGATCGTCCTCTGTTCTGAACTCTTATGGTTTCTGTTATAAAACCTGCTGTACGCCTTCTTTTCTACATACTCACATGGATTTTCCTGAATAAATCTGCAAATACGGGCATGTTTGAAGACACCTGAGATATAACCCCACAAAGCATTTCCTGCTTTTTCTTTCAGATCAAGTTTCTTGATCGTATGAATCATAAAAGCTGTAATATCTTCTTCTGTCAGTTTTCTGATGTCCGATTTCTCAAAATCCGTCCCTGCAAAAAATCTCCTGTAATCACGTTCATATCTGGCTACTGTATTGTCAGCGACTTCGTATCGGATCTGTTTTTGCTTCCATGAATCAAACCAGCACATAAAAGAGGTTTCTTCCTGAAGTTTGTAATATTCAACTATCGTATCTTCTATGTCTTTTTTATTCTTTTTTTTAATTAATTTCCGCTTTTCATCATCTGATGTTATGTATGTTCTCCAATATCCATCCTTTCCTTGTGTTATCTTGTACGGATGCATTGCCAGCAGCTTTTTTCTGTCCTGCATTTCAATTTCTTCCTGCACATATGACAGGTCAACCTTACCACTCTCATGTAGAAATTGCAATATTTCGTCTGCTGTAAACTTCTTTGTCCCCCGGACTTCTGTTTTGAATCTCTTATCATTTTTCTTCACTTATTCCTGTTATTCCAATTTTACAGAAGGGACACCCTGAACCAGAGCATCCCTCCCGCATCTTTTTATACATTTCATTTCTAAAAATTCAAGGGGAAGAAATTTCTTCCCCTGCATAATCACATTATTTCTCTAGGTGTTATCCTGCTGCCTGAAGTTCTGGATCTTCTTCACTGGCGGGCAGCAGAGCTTCAAATCTCGTCGAATTTCAATGGATGTGCTTCCGCTTCAATCTCTGACACATCATCTGTTATTGTTGTCATGTAGATCACTGGTGTCATTCCCAATGCAGCACAATTCTGTAGGTTCCATTTAATGAGTGCTTCAAATTGTTCCTGTGTAAACTGATAGGATGAACAGTCTGCCTCCCGGATCTTCTTCTCAAGCTCTTTATCGTGTTCTGCATTTGTTTTACTTGCATAATACGTCAGCTCTTTGTGGATCTCCCGGGGCAGCAGTTGCAGGTTCTCTGCTCTGTTGCATACGTTCCCTTCATTTGGTTTATAGAGTGCCTTTTTCCTGATGTGGTGTATCTCATCATTCGCAGAATCAAATTCATTTTTCAGGAAATGATCGCTTATTACTCTGTACATGGTGACATGCCTGTTGTACTTTTCTCCTTCTGCCACATACTCATAATACCAGTCCTGCCCGGGACGAATCCCATATTTATTCTTTACTCCCGTATACCTGTGGTTTGCTTTCAGTATTTTGATCTTGCCAGAATACACCGAAAACAGATAACCTTTATTCGAAATGAACCAGTACTCCGGGTATGGTGCTTTGCACTGAACGATCTTCTCTCCATCCTGAGGGATGTAATTGAACTTATTCATCTGCTCGTTGAATTTTTCTTTGTATTCTTCTCTTCTTGTTGTTTTCTTCATTCTTTTACCCATAAAATTTCCTCCTTGTATTCCTCTTTTCATTAAAATAGGAGCACCCGCTGTCAGATGCTCCTGTAATTATTCCTGTATTCCATTTACCTAAACCGTCCGGTCAGTTTCTGCATGTCCTTCTTCCAGTCTTTTGTCATCTTCGTTGAGAAATCATCATACATAATGCCACTCAGTTGATGTGCAAGATCCTTAATATCCAGCTCACTATCAATTCTATCCACATTCAGATTGATCTCTGGACTGAAGGTAATATTCTGGTTCTGTACAGACGGAACGTTATTCAGTTTCGTTCCATTATTTCCAGTCATCATATCTGTGAATTCATTCATGGAAGCAATAGAAGGTTTCAGCAGCTTGGTAAATTCTTCTGTAAGGACAGTTTCACCCGGTCTGGCTCCGATAAATCCGGTATCACCATTACGGATGATCGCATCCCCAAGCATTGTACCCATGTCAGCCGGAATAAGGTTACGTACAACTCCACCCTTGGAGAATCCATATCCCTGTAGCTTCTTGAGCAGGTTTGTTTTCTGCTTGCTTGTCCATTTGCTGTATGCATTTGGGTATTTCATTCCCAGAATGCTTGCAACGTCTACAAATTTAGAAGCTGGGACATCTTTCCCCTTCTGATTGAAATGCTGTACAAGAGCATGTTTCTTCTGATAATCAGACGGTTTGAACTTCTTATTTTTCAGAGAATTATACCATGTAGTCAGCTTTTCTTTGAGTTTCTTCTGAATTGCTTCCTGTGTTTTGGCATCAAAGTCCTTTTTATTGTTCAGAGCACTTTCTGATTTACCAATAATCAGACTATCCTTGATAGACTGGCGTTCTTCAGCTGTAAAGCCATAACCAGACTTATTGATTGCAGCATCTACAGTCTTTGCATGTTTACCATAAGTATTCCGTCGTACAGTGACAGCAAGTTTTACAGTAGCAGCAGAAGACACTACTGGATGCACCGAAACTACAGCTCGTCCGGTCTTTTTACCTGTGATCTTAAAACTACTGTTATTAATTTTCTGTACAGTAGCGATCGTACTGTCATTTATAGTAACAGTAAAGTTTTTCAGATTATCAGAAAGAGCATTCGTATAGCTTACCTTTACTGATTTTTCTTTGCCTTCATATACCGTGACATTCTTTGGATTCAGTGACAAACTAAGCTGGTTGACGTATTTCTTGTTATTACCAGTTCCGGTCGTGGTATTATAGGATTTACCATTCTGATCGTAGCCAATATTATTAGAGGCATTGCCAGCACTTTCGGAATCCTTGAGTGCTCCACTGATAGCAGCGTTTGCTTTAGAATCACTTGAAACGCCAGAAGTATCAACGTTGGTATAATCTCCCGGATGATTCTTTGCATCATTGACTGTCTCATTGGTGCTGTTCTTAATCGTATTCACGTTCATCAGGTCTTTGAACAACTCAGAGGTCTGATATCCCATTTCCTCAAGGATTTTGCTGATTTCACCAAAAGTTTCCTTGTAAGAATCCTTAACCTCAGAGAGCATATCATTAATGACAGACTTCTGAAGATCTGTGTTAGATTTCAGAGACTTTAAGGTGTTATCCAGTGCATCATCTGCTTTTTCGGACAGGTCATCATAGCCTTTAGATTCCATATCAAGCTGGTGCTCATACTTGGTATCTGCAAGATCTTCTTCCTTGTCCTTCAGATCAGCCTTTAGTTTCGCCAGCTTTGCCTTAGCAGCAGCGTTGGTTGTCCCCTCTAAAGCAGCAATCTGTGCTTTGAGTGCATTAATATCTTTGGTTTTATCCTTAATGGTCTTGTCGTATTCGTAGTAATCCTTCTTGTTGTCAAGAGCTTTCTTACGCTTGTCGATGTTCTCCTGAAGCAGATCATTCTCTTTGGTGATCTTGTTTTCGTACATATCAAGCAGACTTTGCTGATCGGAGTATAAGGACTTGGATGCCTGCTGGATCTCGCTCATGGCATTCTCTGAGCGTTCCTTGTACTCATCAGCTGTAATCATACCGTTCTTCTTCAGTTCCTCAAGTAGGTCAAGTTCTGCGGTACAATCAGAGATTTTCTGTCTGTACGCATCCATCTCTTTGTTGATGAGAGCGATATTTGCAAGTCCTGTATCTGTGAATGAACCATCATCGTTATAGAAGGTGTCAGAATCCATCATATCACGAAGATTTCCATAGTCTTCGATCAGATCATCTAGCTTGTCCTGGGCTTCATCAAACTGTTCAAACCGTAGATCAACGATGGATTTTTTCAACTCTGCATTACTGTTTGCGGTTTCCAGAATCTTCTTGTCAAGTTCTGCCAGCTGGTCAGCGTATTCTTGATATTCAGCAGATCCTGCATTGAGTGTCAGCATTTTCTGCTGTACAAGATTCTTTTGTTCCTGTAATGCATTAATGGTATTATTGTTTGTGGTGATCGCATTTTGGTAATCAGCCTCAGTGATACCTTCTGCAAAATCACCTGTACTCGCATCATAATAACGGTTTGCATCCTTATAATCTCTGTACGCAGACTGTTTTTCTGATGCACGGGTGTATTTGTCAGTTTTATACTGAGCAGCATTTGCAGCAAGTTCATCTAACTGATTGGTCAACTCAGCTGTAGCCTTTTTACTGTCCTCAAGTGCAGTCTGAAGTTCTCGTAAACCTGCAAGAGCTTCTCTGTAGAAAGTAGAATTTACTCCATACTTCTTCTTGATTTCAGCAAGCTGTTTCTTGTACTGCTCAATCTCTTTGGTAATCAGACTTGTCTGACTTTGCTGATTTGATCTCTGGGATGCTATATTCTGTGAATAAGCACCGCCAAAATTCTGTGAATATTTTCCTGATTCTGCAATCCACTCATTTCTGCTACTGAGCATGTTATTTGCGTTCTCATACACGCTTCTCAGAGCATCGTATCTGGTGGTTACATTATCAAGTCTCTGCTGATATAACTCTTTTTCCTGTGCTTTCAGGTCTTGAATGGCTTTATCACATTCTACGATCTTGTCATACCATTTCTGGTAGGCTTCGACTTTGGACTTGTCTGTTTCACTCAGTGATTCCAGATCCACGGTTCCATCCTGCCCCCGCTTCTTCAGCTTTGCAGACAGACCGATCTTCTTTGCATAAGCATTGGACTTCTTCACGTACATCTTCCGTGCATCTCCATAATTGCTGATAAGCCGTTCTGTATTTGCGATCGCATCCCGGGTGTATTTATCTTTGGTCGAAATGGCATCTGCATTATCTGCTTTTGCCTTGTTTACATCAATCAGGCTTTGGAGTTTCTGCACAACTCGTTCAAACCAGTCCTTAACATTCTTCCATGGATCTGTCCATTTTGAAGAAGAGGAAGAACCGCCGCCAGTCTTTCCTCCACCAGAACCTCCTGAGTTTCCGCTGCTGGTATTTCCTGAGGAATGAGATCCTGCATAAGTCGTCTTGTGGGATGCAATATTTGCCTGTTTCTTTGAGATCCCGCCAGTGACCATAGCACTTCCATTGGCTCTTGCAGTTCCTCTCCCATTCACAAAACCACGTTCTAATAGTGCTTCAGACTGTAAATGGTTGAAAACGATGCTTCCTGCCGGGATATTCACGAACTCCGCTCCATTATCTCCTACGGTATGCCATGTACCGGAACCCGGATCAACAACAATCTCTCTTCCCAGTTCTCCGACCAGAGTAGTTCCTCCGGTCTTGGTTCCCCAGTTCCCCTGTACATAAGCATGACCAACCAAATGGTTATAATGTGCTGTTCCTGCTGCATGAGCTGTGCCATTTACACCATGTGTGCCTCCTGTTGGTGGTGTTGTGTTTGTCCAGTTTACGGTTCCTGTGGCTGTGAACGTTGTCTTAACTTGGCTTACATCATTAGTCCAGCTTACAGTACCGTTAGATGTATGCATCTGTGCCGCCCAGGCATCTACCGTTCCGGTATCGTTTTTCCACTTCACGGTTCCATCTGATTTCTTTTCTTCCGCAGCCCATGCATCCACCACAGCAGAATCTACTCCTGCTTTTACCATGATCTCTGGTGTTAAAGCCTGAATGGATGATGTAATTGTAGCTTCAGAAGTCGTATCAATGTTCAGCTGTGCCTGTATTTCCGGGCTTAATCCCTGAATCTCACTTACCAGACTATCTACTTTGCCCTGTGCTTCAGAAGTATCGGCTCCAACTGCTGTCTGAAGCTCTACATTGTTCTGTGCTTCCTGAAACTGCTGCAATAAGGATAACGCATTTCCCAGATCACCCTCAACCTGTGAAGTGTCCACAGACATGACTGCTGGTGCTTCTAACATCTGCTTTTGTGTGACACAATACTGAATCACGGTGTTTGCATCATCCACCTGTGAAGAATCCACTTCTACCGTACCTTTGTAATCCTGCATCTGCTGTATGGTATTGTCCAGCGTTGCAACTTTATCTTCTGTACTTTCTATATCAGAAACATCTATCTGAATATCCAGATCCTTGTCACCAGCCAGCTCTTCGATCCTGCCTTTTGCTTCTCCTGCTGCCATTCCAAGATCACCAAGCGTCTTGATTGCCTCGTCTGACCAGTCAAAATGAGCATTGAATTCTTCCATCTCACCAAACATAGCCTGTACGAATGGTAATGACAGGTTCAAACCATCCGCAAAATCCTGCATGGTTCTCTGACCTGCAACTTTATACTCTCCACTTGCCTCATCTAATTCCATCAGACCAGCTTTGGTAGCTTTCGCACAAAATTCTGCTACATCAAGTCCGGTTCTGTTTCCATCAGAATCATGGTTAAAGTAATGCTCGATCGAATCAATATAAGAAGAAACGGCTGCTTCATCTTCATGGTCGATATTGTCCGGCACGATAAAATCTACTGCTGCCTTATAATCTTCTCTTCCGGTTCGTCCATAATATTCGGAATCTGTAACCTGTACCGTATCTTCTATGTGCTGCAAGGCTCCCATGGCATCATCAAACATATCCCCGGATTCAGAAGCGTTCTGCTTGTCCAGCCATGCCTGATATGCTCCGGTTGCTTCCCTTAAAGATGCGGACAGCAGATCCAGCTGGTTACACTGGTTTACGATCCCGTCATTTTCTGCCAGAAGTGCATCAATATTTGACTGGATCTTTTCTGCATTCTCACTCTTTGCATCCGATAATCCTCTCAGTTTCTCCTGAAGCTGTTCGATCTCTGCGATATTCTGCATATACTCGGTCTGCTTTTCCTGCTTCAGATTGTCGTTTGTCTGAATGGCTTCTTCTGCTTTTGCTTTCTGAAGTGCCCGGACTTTCTCAGCATTTAACTGTAAAGCTCCATTGTTATATTCCAGAGCAGAAGTATAGTCTGCAAGATCATCAGAATTAAAATCATCTATGGTGATGGATTTTCCTGTACTCTGTGAATCCAGTAAAGAAGTAGCTGCGTTAATTCCACTCAGGGCTGTCTTGGTATCTTCCAGCTGTTTTTCCAGACCAGAAACTGCTTCTGTGGCTGCACTGCCTGAAGTGGAAGATACAATTCCAAGCTCTGCAAGCATACTCACAAGGTTGCTCACCTGTTCGCTGGATGTATCGGAGATCACGCCACATTCCAGAGCTGCATCTATCAGAGAATTAACGGCATCTTCTCCCTCCTGCACTCCATCTGTTTCGAAAGCATACTTAAAATCTGTATCACTCAGGTTAAGATCCTTCAGGGCTTTCGCACTCTCTGCAACCTTCTTCCCAAATGTGCTGGAATCGTTACCTTTTACCGCTTTTGTAAACTTGCTGTTTGCAATCGCTGTATCATTCAGCTGATCCCGGACTTCCTGTATCTGATCCGCATATTCAGACATGCCGCTTTCTTTGCTCAGGGTCTTCATGGCAGAATCCAGTGTGTTAAAGTTGTCTGCTGCCTCTGTGATCTTCAGGTCGTCCCCATCTGCAACTGCATCGTTATATGCTTCTACTGCCTTTGCATAATCGGATAACCATTTTGCAGCAGTCTGTTCTTTTCCATCTGCACTGTATAAGGCATCATCTGAAATCATCTCAGCTTTTTGTGCCTGGTCGTATAAGTCCTGATATTCTCCCAGTACATCTTTTGCCGATTTCAGACCAGAATACGCATTATCAGACATAAGATCCAGCGTATCCGATTCCCCGTACTTATCTTCAATGTCCGATATTTCGGTCATAAAATCATTCAGGGCTTCTTCTGCCTCGGCTGCATCCGCATTGAAATGAAGATCCATCGTGAATCCATCGGAACTTTTATTCAGCTGGAAGACCTCTTCCCCGTATTTATCCTGTAGATCCTTCACAGTCTTCTTAATCGCTTCTGATTCCTCCGAACCATTATCATAGAACTGCCCTAAATACGTATGGCGACTCTTTTCCATCTCTTTTGTTGCCTTATCAATGCTCTTTTTATTCTCATTCAGAAAATTATCTGCATTCTTCTGAGAGATCTTTTCCAGAAGGTTGATCTGCTGTTCCAGACTGCCATTCACAAGGTCGATCCCTTCCACCTGATCTCCATAAGAATCTGTCAGAGATTCCTGTATAGACAACAGCTCACTCTTTGCATCCGCTGCCTCCTGCTCTGTCAGCGTACCAGAAGCAAGGGCTTCTCTCAATTCCTGAATCCTGCTGATGTTATCTTCCAGTGAAGTATTTTCTTCTGACCAAGAATTCCCTGCTTCCCTTGCAGAAGACATGGCTTCTTTCATGGAATTGCTGTAGCTTGAGATCGCCATAACTGCTGCCGACACACCTGCTGCAACCAGAACCAGCGGATTTGCCATCAGGGTAGCCCATAAACCGGACAATGCCCCAGATAAAGAAAACGTTGCTGCGGTTGCGGTTCCTTCTGCTGTCGCCAGTCCCATAGATGCAATGGCAGCAGATGCCTGTGCTTCTGACATTCCCTGATTCATCAGGACTGCCATCCTCTGTGCATTGGATAGATTTGTGCTGGATAACACCAGTTTTGTCTGTGCATCTGTAAGGTTCTGTGTCAGTGCCAGTAACCGTGCAAAAGAATCTGTAGACATATCTGCGATCTTACTGATATTTAAAGCACTTCCAAAATTTGACAGCTCTTTAAACAAAGAGATCAACTGCTGGAATGCGAATACTCCACCTGCTGCCCCAAGACCTGCAAGAGATGCTTTCAGAAGATCTGTCTGAGCTGTAAAATCTGCGACTGCTTTTGCACCATCCAGAAAACCAGCATACATATTATCAGAGATCAGACCTGTCGCTACATTTTCAAGACTGGACTTGAGGGCATTGGTCTTTGCTTCCAGAGAGGTCAGGTAATTATCCTCAAACTTCTGCTGTGCAGTTCCATCTGAATTCTGTGCGGTCTCCGTGAGCATCTGGACTTTGTTCCAGTTGTCAAACATGGCGATCAGCTTGTTATACTGATAGGTTCCTGCCATTGCAGTTGCGACTGCTTTCTTAGTATTCCCATCAAATGTTGACCATTTCTGAGCCACTTCATCAATCACAGGTTCTGATTCCTTGAACTGACCGTTCACATCACGCATGGAGATTCCTACTTTCTTTAGAACTTTCTCTACATCATTCAGGGATTCCCCTGTTTCGGAATCGACAAATTTTCCTGCCTTGATCTGGTTCATTCTGGAAAAGATACTCTTCAGACCTGTACCAATGCTGTCATCACTGTCCTGTGTGACATCCTTGATAGTTGCGATCATGGCAGCGGTCTTTTCCAGAGAAACACCCGCATTGTTTGCCTGTGATGCAACTTTTGTCAATGCCTGACCGATCCCGCCTGCATCAGAAGCAGATTTCAGGTCGATACTGTTCAGGACATCGTTGATATGGCTTGCCTGATCTGCATTCATCTGAAAACCATTCAGGGTTGCGGTCAGAACTTCTGCTGCCTGTTCGGAATCCATCTGTGCATCCTTGCTCAAAACCATGCTGTCCTTGATTAACTGGCTGGTGTCTGACATGGAACGTCCCTGACGCAGCCAAGTGTCCGCAGATAATGCCACATCGGAAGTGATCGCTCCAAGTTCCTGACCCAGTGCGTTGTAATCCTGCATCAGATCATTGATATATGTTTTATTCTCCCCGGTTGCCATCGCAAGGTCAGTTTTAATATCATTGAATTCTTTTACAGTTGAGACTGCTTTTTTGCCAGACTGAATGACTTTGTTGATCCCGTCCTGTAAAAGATATGCTCCACTGTATACCGAAAAAGCCTGTTTAAAAGTATTTCCCAGTGATTCAAAGACACTCTTACCCTGTCTTCCTGCGGTATTGATGTTTCCCATCAGCTGCTGGAACTGTGCCATATTGGAAGTATCTATGTTTGGCATTCTTACTGTTGCTGTCTGTGCTTCTGCCTGATTGACGGATTCTGTAACAGATTCCCCAACAGACTGTTTCAGTGCATCCGTATTAATATGAAGGTCCATCTTCACATCCTTGATCTTCTCAAGTGCTGCACGGATCTGTTTTTCCAGCTCCGCAGCATCAATCTTGAATTTCACCGGAAGATCCATTTCTGACAATGCTGCACTCAAATCGGACTTCAGGGATTCTTTGTTTATCTGGATATCGACCTTGACAGGTTCCTCCCCGGTTGCGATCTGGCTGAGTGCGGTACGAAAACTGGACACAATCTGTTCCTCGTTCATCTTCAGGTCAAGGTTCATGGCTTCCCCGGTTCCGGTTGCTGCATTCTGGACTGCATTCCTTAGATCAGAAGCGACTTTTTCCGTATTGACATTCACATCAAGATCAAGTGTTGTCTTTGCCGCATCCGCAGCAGACTGGATGTTATTCTTCAGGTTTCCCATCAGCATACCGGATGCAGCCGAAACCTGCTGCCATGCAGTCTCATCTACCACTGCTTTCGTCTGGCTGTCCATGTTCTGATACGGGATCATCTGCTGTGCCATCTCTGCCCTTGCTTTTTTCATCAAATCAAACGCATGGATCACCTGATCTGCCTGTGTGGTGATATTCTCAGAAAAATGTTCAGGAAAAAGTGACTGCATCTCTCCCCAGATAGAAGAAATGTCAATGCCTTTGCCCGCATCCCGGACGATCTTTCCGATGTTATTTTGTAATAATTCCTTGTAAGTATCATTTCCCAGTGCATTCTTCAGCTCATCAGATATGTAGATCTGCTTATCCTTAAAGTAGTTGAAAAATTCATCATAAATGCCTGTGGAACCCTCGATCATCTTTGCATTCTGAGCCAGAGTCTTCTGTAAAGGCTCCATACCTGCTGCAAAATCCAGCATTCCTTTACTCTTGGAATTGAAATCCAGACCATCCCAAGCCTTAGAAAGACTTGAAAGCATCCCGTTCAGCTGTGATTTGATCTGGTTGATCGTCGATTTATCTGTAATATTGAACGATCCTGCCAGCTGTTTGGATAAGGAAGAAGTGTCCAGTTTGGTCTGCTTCAGTCCTTTCTCAATGCTGGAAGTCATCTTTTTTGCGGAATCCTGATTCAGTTCCACATCTATCTTCAGTTTGTTGTTCTTATTTAAGAACGCTTCTAATTTGCTCTCAGCGGCTGCCGTGTCAAGCTCGGCTGTGACTTTTGCCCGGAAATCCTCAGACATTTACCGCTGTGCTCCATTTTGTATTAATTTCTCTAAACATCATCATATCCTCCGTTTTTCCCAAAAAGAAAACGCCCGGGATCTCTCCCAGACGCTTCCTGCATCTATGTAAACTTGACGACATCAGAATGCTTCCTCATCGTCAAGATCATCGTCTTCATCGTAGACATTGTAGACATTGTAGAATCCATCGTCTTCATCCAAATCCTTCTGGTTCTCGCTGACTTCATCCATAATTTCCTTCAGATCTTCTGCATCCATCTTCTCAAAGAGGATCTTTGCCAGATCTTCCCTGTCTGCTTCTGAAGTGTCATCCCATACATTTATCATCTCCCAGAATACACTTGAGACTTCATCATCCATGTATCCATCTGCCGGGAAATACCGCTCTTTGAGGCGTTTTCTTCTTACCTTCAGAAGATCCCTGCCATCTCTGCCAAACAGCGAGAACACCTGATACAGGTCTATATCTGTGATCGTCTTCTGCATTCCGTCCACATCCATTTCCAAATGGTAATATTCTTCATGTGTTTCTGAATCATGGATCAGGAGTTTTTTCGTCACGAATCCACTCATAACAGCGCAGGTTTCCTCTCTGTAAATCGTTATAAGCATACCAACTTCTACCATATCAATAACATTCTTCAAATTTAACATTGTTTTTTCCTCCATGTGTTTAATCAAATCTTTTTCCGAAAGATGCCTGAATATATCCCGGAACTGCTGCCATTGTCCTTGACCAGAATCCACCCTGTCCCAACAGTCCTCCATCTTCCGCATAGTTATAAATCGTAACGGTATCTCTACCAGCTGGAACATAAGTATGTCCCGTGTCCAACCGGATCTCACCGGACGAAACGCTGCCGCCGCCCATAAACGAACCCATTGGTGACATCCGCAAAGTCCCGGTACGGTTGTATCTTCCTGCTGCCGAACCGTAAAACTGGTCTACGTTCCGGTACAGATCATCTACTGACTGGTCGATCACTTCCTGCGTAGCGTCTGCAACTTCTTTCTGAAGAGCCAGTACCAAGGCACTCCATGATGTAAATGTGCCCGCCATAGTTAACCATCCTTTCTGCTTACATTGCTTTGTTTTTTGCCATATCTTTTTCGATCAGACCCATAATGTAATCCTGTAACGTTGTTTCTCTAAGTGTCACAAGAATCTTCAGATCTTTGTGCATCTCTGGTGATACCTTTAATAGTACATTTTTTCTTTCTGCCATTTTCTTTGCCTCCTGACTAAAATAATAAGTCCCAGCAGGACACCGGGACTTATACTCATAAGATATTAATTTTTTTCAACTGCACAGCAGTATAATATTATTAAGGAAGGATCTTGTTCTCTGTGCAACAGTATTATTTTTTCCTTCTGCTGTTACAAGTTGTTAAGTAACTGTCAAAGCCCAAAGTTAAGATCCTATTCCCCTCATATATACATCCAAAACCATACCTTCAAAAAAACCTGTTTTTATATAGCTTTTTTTCGACTTTTCTTCATCGACCTACGCACGTTTTGGGTGCTTTTTGACTTTTTCTCTTTTTTCACAGTTTCTATCTGGACAATTTTCTCCTGCTCCGTATCTGAGTGTTTCTTAAAACATGACAGGAACATCTCCCTATTGTAGTCATAGCATAATTTAAGGATCTTGTTCCCAAACTTTGTATACTCTTTCCGCAGGGCTTTCGGGATTCCGACACTTTTTCCTTCTCCCATTGCAAATTTTATCATCTGGCTCATAGTCTTCCGATTCATTTTTGTGATGGATTTTTTCATGTCCTTTTCGATCTCATCCAATTTTTCCGCACAAACAATATAGGCAGTATCGGAAGAATTTTTTTCCAAATGATAGCTTCTCACTGCCACATCCCATTGTTTTGTATACTCTCTGATTTTTTCCATCTGGCGTGAATCAGCTCGCCCTGGCACATCAGCCAAAAACTCATCCATTGGAATTGTTGGCTTATCACCTCTCAACGCTTTACTGGACACATCAATCTCATCCAGCACATCCTCCAACATATTCATCGGACACTTCAAATCATAATCTATACTTGCTTTTAATTTTTGTCGTTCTTTTCTTACATCTTCGGCATCTCTAAACCTTCCATTTCTGGAATACGGAACTTTATGTATATATTCCCAAAATCTAGGCAGTTTCCGTACCTTTACTTTTTTAGTTTTCTTCTTTTTCTCTACTTCTTCAGATACCATCGGAACCCACCAGCCGTATTCCTGATTTTCACTGTCTGGCAAAAACGCTGATACCACCTTATGCACCGTGCCATCTTCTATTTCTATGTAGTCCTCTCTCATTTCAACTTCCTGTGTGTTATTAAGCTCAAGAATTTTCTTCTGCATACTGGCAAGAAATTTTTCCTGACAGTCCATAGCATTCTGAAGCAATTTCACAATCTCCATCTCTTCTGCTTCTGTCAATTCCTCTTCTTCTAGTATTCCTGAATCTTCTAACTCTTCTTCCTCGTCATACTCTGGAATCCACTCTTCCTCGTCCCATAATTCCGGCTCCTGCCACAGATCTTCTTCCAGATCAAACTCTTCATCCGTTTCATTCAGCATTTCTTCATTAAAATTATTCATATGTCTTCTTCCTTTACATTATTTTCGAACATTTTGTTCTTTCATTATTGAGGTTCAATTATCATATCACAAGCATTATTATTTGTCAATTAATTGACAATACATATTGTCATACACTCAATTTACATTATTATCAAACATTTCAATCTATTTACAAACCTCATATATGCCCCTAGAATCGCTTAAAAATTTTTCACCAATATCCTTTCCAGATTAAATATTCGATTCAAATTTTACTTCTCTGGCTTAAAATAAACCTACCGTATACACCAATTATCAAATGTAAACTTTTTGTGAACTTAATTTTCATCACAGATCCTGCTCCCGGCAGTATCTAGCTGTACCTCTCCCGGAAGTCTGATCCGGGATCTGTCAGACATTTATCCTCCACAACCTGTAGCGTCCATCATCAAAAACTCTTGCAGGCTCTTCAAAATTTTCGATTTGCACACGTTTTTGTCTCTTATATCAGGAAGTCGGAAAACGTGTGCAATCTCTCTTTCTGATAGAGTCGTCTTAACTTTTTTGCATTTGAGGACACAAATCTGTATATCTGATGCAGTTGGTTTTATCCTATATAATAAGAAGAAACACTCTCACATTCTCAATCTCAAAATTTTTTCTGTCGTTTTTTGGTTCGGTTTCCTTCTTATTATACGGGTACTCCGTACAAAGTTGTAACTCCCCCCCCGCCCGGCAGGATCTTATTCCTCCGCAGGCTTGTTTGCCACTGCTTCTTCCATCTTTTTTATAGCTTCATCCACTTTTTTATACGGTTCAATAATCGCTTTCTTGTATCTTGGATTGGATAATTCTTGGAGTCCCGCCACATCATCATCTCTTAACATCTGTTTAAAGTACTCCAATAACAGCCTTTTCTCTTCGACATTGAGTTGTTTTTTGTATGCTCTTTCCTCCATACATCTCTTTCGTACAGTCTTCATTATGGATTCCAATACTACAAACCGAAATTCATTCTGCAACTTTGCTTTTTTAGCGGGATTGTACTCAAAGTCATCTATATTCACAACTTCACTGTCTATGGTTATAAGATTATACCGTTTTACGCCGTATACCTTAAAGTCTTCTTCGAAGCACTCTTGGATCAGTTCTACAATATTAGAATAATCTCCACCTCTTACAGCCTCAAATTCTGAAGCATAGTTATACATTCTCAGATAATTAGCCATATACTCCTCATAATACGGCAGCAGTTCATTCGCTGGAATCATTATCTTATTCTTACTGTTGGTTTGCTTCATTATTCCTTTAGGTAGACTATTCCTTTTATATCCCATCCGTTTACATATCCGGGTTATTGTGTTTGCTTTCACCGCATCCATACAAATATCCTCAAACAGATACCTCACATCTTTGTGTCCTGGTTTATATAAAAAGAACATCCTGTTAAAAAAGCTGTAAATATCCAGTCCAAACTCTTTATAAATCAAGGAACTTGTCACATAGATTTCATTGAGTTTTCCTCGTTGAAAATATTCGTTCCGGTTGAAACCTGCATTCAGTACTGTTCGAAAAAGATACTCAAAATCTTCGTCTGGAAAATAATTCTTAGCACCATTATTCTTGCGTCTGTCCTGAAGTTTTGGCTCTTTCAACTGCTTCGTGAAGATATAGCTCTTCTTGGGCTTGTGTGTCTTCTTATTCTCCGGGTGATAAAATTCATAGGAATCTTCTACCTCTTTGATCTGTTTTTTCTTCTGATTGCCTGAAGACTCTTTCCATCCGAGCACACTACATATTTCTTTGTATGTATACTCTTTGTTCATCTCTAACATTTTTCTGATCTCCTATATTGTCTTAATTACTTCCATATAATACGGACTTTCGTCCTCACTATCACAGGGCTTACGCCACTGTGATAACCGATTTATCATGGTTTATAAACGATATTATACTCTAAATTCCAAAATTGTCAACTTCAAATCCCTATATAAATATATTAATAATATATAGGGATTTGATTTGGACAAAATTGGAAAATTTATTCAAAAACGCTTTATATTTCTTAGGATTTGAAGTTGACAAGATCTTAAATCATTCGTCCTTTTCCGCAGGAAAAGACAGAGAGGACTTTAGTCCGTATTATGTGGAAACAATTAAGACAATTTTATCTCACATACATCTATAATTTTCTCAGTATTCACAGTTCTTTATCGCCATCGAATTCAAAATTCTGGTCAGTATAAAAGTGCACCACATGCAGAGAATACAGGAAATATTAAGCCCCTTCTCAGTTATAAGTACCCCCGGTATCTGCTGCCGCCTCCCCTCCCTGATCCTGTGTATTGCTTCTGGTTCTCCCCTTCTGTAGCTCCGGTTCTGTCCCTGATCTGCATTTCTCTGTTGTTCCTGCTGCTGATTCCGGTAAAGATATGATTCTGCATTCTGCCTTCTTATTATAGAATAAACGCTTTTTTCTGCTGCATAGGGCTGTTATCTCTTAGGTTGTCAAGTTTCTCTACTCCCTCCCATACATCCAAAAAACCTTGTATTTCTCTGCTCTTTTGCTTCTGATCTGCTGCATGATCTCCAATTCTTCTGGTATTTCCTGTTAAATATTCTCTATGGTACTGTGGCATCGTATACGGGTCAATCCCGGCTTGTAGACCTTCTTGGACACATTCTCCACTGGTACTCCTGTGGTCGCTTCCTAAGCCTGTGGATGCGTCACAGACCCATTCCAGCAGTCTGTCAGTCCGTCACGTTCTCCGACTCTGGTGACTCTCTCCTGCTCTGGTGCTGGTGTTCTGGCTGTCCTGATCGGTTGATGATTTCACCTGTAAAATGCCTTGTTGTTGCTGTATTCCTGCATAATCTGTTGTATCTTCTTCCGGTGTGATTTCTGCGTTATCACTGGTTCTTGCTCTCTTTTCTCTGCTGGTTCGTATTCTCTCAGGTTAGTTATACACTTTCTTCTATAGTAAGTCTGTGTTAACTTCTACTATAGCTATGTTTTCTATGCTTTATCCCTCTTTGTGTTGATGTTCTCCGGTGTCTTCTCTCTTCTTCATGCTGTGATCTGTGTATGTGTAGTTACCGCGTTTCTGTTTTTGGTAACTACAATCAGCAAATGTAGTTACTATATTTTTATTTCTGGTAACTACGGATAGAATCTAACCTGTTGCAACTGATCTGGTTGTATACGATCAGATCCAGACAACAGAAGCAAGACAGCAGCTACACAAACCGAACCGGATATAACACCAGACACAAAAAGAAGCGGTATCTCTACCGCTCCCCTGTTATTCTGCTGCAAGTATGTAATTGACTGCTTTTTCTGCTTTGCTGCTGGCTGATACGATGAACTTGTTATCGTTCCTTAACACCTGTAACCAGCTCTGTATATATGCCGCTGAGTTCCTGAAGGTCTTTACAGTTTCGATTCCCAACAGATTCATCAAGGATGCACTGCCGATCTCTGCTACAAGTTCCTCTTTGCTGTATTCTGTACCGCCGAAAGCTGCAACTGCTCCGGTCTCAAGTCTGTTTAATCTGCTCTTGTGTCCGGTGCTGTGTGTCAGTTCGTGAAAGGTTGTACTATAGTATTCGTTGATTACTTTGTACTGCTCTTTCATCGGTACAACTACTCTATCACTTGACGGACTATAGTATGCCTCGTTACTTCTGCATTCTGTGAACTCAATATGTTCTCTGGTGATGTAGTCTGTGATGATCTTGTCCGCTTCTTCAATCGGTTCTACTTCATCATTAAGCTGTTCCGGTTTAAGTGGTTCAACTCCCTCAACCTGTGAGATGTGGAACACATTGTAATATCTCAATAATGGTATCTTCTTGGTTTCTTTCTCTCCGGTATCTTTGTTTGTTTCTTCTGTTTCAAATATCTTCCAGAAAACTACGATCTCTGACTTCTCGCCCTTCTTGACCTGACCGCCTAAATCCTGCCACTGTTTATAGGTTGCATACTCTCCGGTGTGCTTCAGAAGCATCTGATTTAATAAACTGTATGGTCTCTTGCTTACTCTGTTGTAAGCTCCTGATCTAACGCCTGTCCACGGTTTCTCCCATGGGATAACACCTTTTTCAAGTTCTGCGATAATTCTTTCTGTTACCATTTCGTATACATTTGTTTTTGCCATATTGAAGCACCTCTTTCTTGCATTTGATGCCTCAATTATATACTGGGTACAGTATAAAGTAAATAGACAATCTCACCAAACCTGTACGATAAAATTTGTAGAATTTGTATACTGTGCCCAGTATTTCATGGATTTACTTTCTCTTCTTGCTTATTACTCCAAAATGTGCTAAACTTCTTTATAGAACAACCGTGTTACAGGGTGGCTGACCTCGATTCTACATAGAATGGGGGTGGTGCTTTATGAATAATCATTTCGATTTCAAGGATCTCATGGCTTTCGGAATGTTCATATTATCACTGCTGACATTCATTTACATGATTTGTCATTGATAAATTAAGGCATAGAAAAACCACCCCGATACTTTGGCTGAGTGAAAGGGTGGTATTTCTATGTTATCTACTCTAACGAGGTCAACCCCTTGTGGGCGGTTGTTCTCTTTGTCTGTATTATATCACATCTTATTATAAGATTCAAGTTCTGTCTATTCTTTTATCTCCGGGATCTCATTCTCTAGTAATCTGTTAATCATTCCATTAACCGTTTCATTTTTATCCGCCGCATGTTTTTGAATGATTTCTTTATTACCCTTCTTCACCCTTATCTTTATTTCATCATAAGATTTTTCATTATATTTCTTTACGGCTTTTTTCTGTGCTTCACTATACGCCATAAGATCACCTCAAAAAAATTTTTTGTTATCTATGTTAACATATTTTTTTTGCTCTTGCAATACTGTGCCCAGTACAAATATTCACAAAATATACTGGGTACATTTGTGCAAAATTACGTCTTGTTTTTATACTGGGTACAGTATATACTAATCTCAACAACAAAACAACAGCAACACACAAGCAACCGAACATCCGAAAGATGTTCACAAACTTGAAACCATATACCTGTGAGACTTCGTAATTAGACAAGTCAATAGACACGAAGATGATTCAAGGGTTGCTACCAAAGAAGAAATCCCAAGGAGGAAAGACATATGTGTAGAACAATGAATGAGTTAGAAAAAGTTATAGCAGATTACAGAGGACTTAAAGCAATGAAAGAACAGCTTGAAGAAGAATTAAAAGCAGTTGAGCGTGAGATCATCGGTTACATGGATGCGAATGAAAAACTCACAGAGACTGGTAATGACTTCACAATTAAACTTTCCACCTGTGAAAGACGAACACTTGATAGCAAGCGTCTTGAAGAAGACTTAGGATCATTAGCAGAATACCAGAGAGTTTCCCAGTACAGACGACTGTACGTTAAATAAGATCACAGTTCCCATATATGAGCCTTTCCGGTGGGTGGTCAAACCGGAGAAAGAAGGACTACATGAAAAAAACAGAGATCACGACAACAGATGAACTTGCAAGACTTCATAAAAAAGTTACTGAGGATCTGAACGCAGTCAGCAGAGTAAAAAGTTTACTGGGCGGCTCTTGCTTCACACTGAATGCAGAAAAAAGGATCTTGGCACTATACGAACTTGATGAAATACTGCTCTTCCATGATACACCAGAGGAATTGAATGAATATCTTGCCGAACCGCATGAAGATGAAGAAATGCATCCGCTGATATGTGGATATATCAATTATTTCCTGAATCAGAAGGATAAAAAGTGGTCATAGCCACGATAAACAGGGCTTTAAGCTATGAGCGTTGACCGTCACACTGGCGGTCAGGTAGTCAAAAGAATAGGAGGACTATACACATGATGTATTCAGAATTTATCAAGATCAGCAACTTTCCAGAACAGTATATCTCTTTTGCAGAATATACAACCTTCATCGAACCACTCTACATGGCAGCAGACCAGATCCCTACAAAACAGGACTTTATCACTCTTCTGTGTGATGCTTTCGATCTTCTGGTCTATCCGGTTGTAAAAAAAGCCTTTCACAACCTGTCATTGCCAGACAGATTCACATATCTTGAGTGCAGATCACAGCCAGCTCAGGAACATCTGTACAAGGTTGACTTTGAGGCACGAAAGTTAGCGTATCAGTATCTTAAACTGCTGCTGACGTTGTAACAAACCTTGCTGTGCTATCGGCATGACGGGCGTTTGTCATAGTTTTTTCTTCACTGTGGTTCTAGGGGAAGAAATTTCTTCCCCTGAGATCACACCAAATTCAAGATCACAAGGAGGACTTTACAGATGAATAACGCTGTTTTAGCTGCTATCTTCGATACTTATAATACTGGTGACTATCCTGAAGAAATCAGAAGCAGCATTGATGCAACTGTTGATTATTTCGTTACCGCCACACATAAGAAGACTTCACAGATTGACGACAAGATCATGTCACCGATCAGTCTTGTTGAAGCATGGTCATTTGAGCAGGGCTTTCATGCCTGCCTGAACATGATAAACGGTAACTTATTCAAGGAGGATCGCAACCATGAAGAATCAGGAAATTGAAACATTTATGACCTATGAGGACTGGAAGAAACTGTATAAGCACAATCTGAAGAAATACCTCAAGTCCAAGATCACATACTGTCTTCAGTGGCTTCTCTTCGGTTTGTTTATGGCAGCAGTCCCAGTAGGCATGGTAACACACTGGTTACTGTTCGGTTATTAAGCTATAAATCCTGACAAGGTTTATAAATACATAGTACATAGGAGGATCACATGAATATCACAAAAAACATTACAGATTTTGCAGAAAAGCAGATCTCTGATATGAAGGATCAGAAAATAGATCCTGTCTCTGCTCTCGGAATGATTACCGGATATTTAAGGGCATTGGTAGATACCTGCCAGATCACGCCGATCGAATACTCTGCTCACCTGTACACTTACGGTCTTGAATTTGCCAAGCTGTTAGATCAGGGAACTACACGAGATGAAGAGGTTATCAAGATCATCGAAAACTTAAAAGCAACCGCAAACAAACTTCTGGATTGAATACTTAAATAAATGACCCTCGGTCAACGGTCTGATGTAACCAACGCAGCTGTCATACGCACTGGCAGCTGCAAGCACAAATAAATTGGAGGAACAAGATAAATGTCTTGGATGAAATACAATACAGAAACAAACTCAATTGACTTACTAGGCTATATCTCAGAACTGTCTACTTTCCGGGCATTGGTGATGGAGGAATCCACATGGAAGATCATTACTAAAAAGAGTCCAAAAACAACCGGAAAAACACGCCGACAGAAATTCCTGTCAGATCTGTTTACTCTGCTGGAAAAGAAGGACAAAAAGATCATGCAGCAGCCATACGACTATGTTCTACATATCGAACTCTCTGCGGATGAAAGCAACGCACTCATCAGTGTGCAGAGATCTACTACTTACGAATACATTTTCCGAAATGAGATCATTCCTCTTTCCGGTAAAGCCTGACAATACAACAATATCAAGAAAGAAAATGGAGGATTATTACAATGGCATGGATGAAATACAATAAGGAAACTAAAAAAGTAGCGAGAGCAGCTGTTCTGGTCAGCGATCTGGAAAAATTTGATTCAATCGTTATGGACAACGCTACATGGTCTGCAATCAATACTTTCTCGGATCGTGTACCGTGGGGAAGACATTCTCGCATGAACACATTCGTTGACGATCTTCTTGATGAACTGAAACGTAAAGAAGCAGAAACAGACGAACCTTTCAGCAGTCAGCCGTGGAAATATATTATCCACATTGACCTGGACGAAAGCAAAAATACCGCCCTTGTCAGCATCCAGCGAAACAACAGCTATGAGTTCGCCTTCAAGAACATCCGCATTCCACTGAAAGAACTGTAAATCACTCTCCTGCTGCTGCGGATCACTCCAAGGCAGCAGATACCAACAAAACACGAAGGGAATCTTGCTCTATGAAGAAAAGATATTATGACCCTAAATGGGATCTGACACCACACGAAACCAGTGACTTATGGAAGAAAGCCCTGTACCGACTTATGAAGGACTTCTGTTTTTCCAAGAACATTGCTATGCGGATCATACAAGAAACAGAACAGGAAGCACTTCCAATGGAATCCTGCACAAGAACATACCAGAGAGGCTGGCAAAAGTTCCGCTCAGTCTTCCTGAGTATGTAGTAAATCTGACGTATCACAAAAAAGTAGTAAAAGTTATGCTCCTGTGGTACGTCAGATCAGTTTTTTCAAGTGTAATTTTAAAGGAGCCTTAGATTTACCACAGAAGGAAGGACACACAAATGAACAGATACTTCGGCTATGTCAGGATCAGTACACCTCAACAGAATCTTCAGCGTCAGATCCGCAACATCCTTGCAGAATATCCACAGGCAACTATCGTTGAAGAGATTTTTACCGGGCGAAAATTCCAAGGCAGGAAAGAATTTGACAAACTCATAAGAAAAGTTCATGCAGGTGATACCATTATCTTCGATTCCGTCAGCAGAATGTCCCGTAATGCTGAGGAAGGATTCGCAATGTATAATGAGCTTTTCGTCAAGGGAATCAACCTGATTTTCCTGAAGGAACCGCATATCAACACAGACACCTATAAATCCGCTCTTCATGGTGGAATCCCAACAACCGGAACGAATATCGACTGTATTCTGGACGGGATCAACAAATATCTCCTGTCTCTCGCTAAAGAACAAATCAGGCTTGCTTTTGAGCAGTCCGAAAAAGAAGTTCAGGATCTTCGGCAGCGAACTAAAGAAGGACTTCAGACTGCCAGATTATCCGGTAAACAGATCGGACAAGTCCGTGGAACCAAACTGACCACCAAGAAATCTGTCACTGCAAAAGAGATCATCCTGAAGCACAACAAAACTTTCGGTGGATCACTGAACGATGCCGAAACCATCACACAGGCGGGGATCTCACGAAAGACCTTCTATAAATATAAGAAGGAACTGTTAACTATGTGAGCATAGAAGTTCACTCAGTTAACTTTTGCTTGTTTGTTCTGGTTCAATCAACTATAATACTAGTAACAGCATTGAACGACTTAAATTTGAAGGGAGTGTATAACATGGATTGGAATTTAAAGATTACAGATATGGCAGGTGCTTATATAGAGCATTCCACAGTAATCACGAACTTTGTTGCAACTGTTTATCCTCAGTTAAAAGACAGTGTATGCAGAGTATATGGAGATAACGTCCAGTACAAATGGACTGTTGACAATGAAGAAAAAAAACTGATTCCAGATGCAACAATCAATTGCAGAATCCACCAGAGGAAGGGGAATTCTTTTTTCGATACCCCACGTTTTGTTATGGAAGTCTTATCTCCATCTACTGAAAAATACGATCGTACAGAAAAGATGGAATTATACAGGCAGCAGGAAGTAGAAGAATACTGGATCGTTGACTGGCGAACCAAAACCGTAGAAATCTATGAACTGGACTATGAGAATGACGTTCCGAAATATTATCTGTGGAAGACAATTACAGAAGCAAACAAGGATGAACTTCGGATCGTTCATTTTCCTAATATTAAGATAACCTTCGATGAACTGTTTGACGGAATTGATTATTAAGATAGCAAAGAATTCTATTGATAATCTGATCGTTTAGCAGCAGGATTTCCCACCTTCAAAAATTAGCACTTTTCCCCAAACAAAAAGTTGACGATCGTCCCTGAAGTTACAAAGGATTTTCGTCAACTTTTTTGGTTCAAAAAAATCACGTTTCTGTTTTTCCCTGATCCCATATGAGATAAACTGCAAGTTTTTTCTTGCATTTCTACTAGAATTCATCTGGGATTCTTGTAGATTCTGCATTTTCCCAGTTACCGTATCACTGATTGGTTATCGCACTGTTGATCGAACCGGGCAAAGCATTTCTTAATTCCTACTGTGTTAGTATGTTAGTTTTGTCATGGCAGCAGATATGAAACCTGTGAAACTGTCCGATTACTTCTGTCGTTCCGGTGATCGTAATTCTTGAGAGGTTCTCTTGAGATATTGGTGATCCGGGAGAGCATTCTGTAATGGTATATGTAACCGTTTTCATAGTATAAAAATTGTTGTGACTATTGGCATGATCGTGATTCTGGCTCTCTTGAGAGCTTATCGCGACTGCCCAGTGGTGTGGGTTCTTGTGGGGTTGATAATGGTGTCATTAAATTAATGCTGAATTTATAAATAAGAATGTATTTTATCATTTAAACTTTCAGCAAACTATTTTAATCAATTCATTATTATATATTCTTGGGCTTTTTTCAACTTTGCTTTTTCTGTTGCCACTTTTGATACAGGTATAGATTTTACAAATGTTACATTCGGTACATATGACCATGTATACGAAATCAACTGTAACGCTTTACCATTCGCTATAGACGGATGATAGCAGGCACTATATTGTACTTGATTTTCTGGAACTATACGTGCCTCAGCCCAACAATCTAATGTCTTCGGTGTATAGTGAAACCAAATTGTATTATGTCCGTCTACATATATTTCTGATACTTTTGGGATTTTATTATAATAATGTAACGAATCTTCATCCAGTGTCAACCATCCAAGCCCTGCATAAGTAATTAACTTGCTTTCGCTTATCATTTGATTGTTACTCTTTTTCTTTACGCTTACATTACAAACATAATTTTTTCCACCAACTTTCGCTGTAACCCTAGCAGTTCCAGCTTTTTTTGCTACCACTACACCTTTACTAGAAACTGTAGCCACCGATTTATTATTAGAACTCCATGTAACTCTCTGCTTTGTCCCTGTAACCTTTAAATTGTATTTGCCTCCGACATACATACTAACCGATGTCTTAGAAAGTTTTGGAGTTTCTACTGTAACCTGACAAGTATATTTTTTATTTCCAACCTTAGCAGTAATAACTGTTACGCCTTTTCCTCTCGCTGTCACTCTTCCTTTACTTGTAACAGTTGCAACGTTTTTCCTTGAAGATGACCACGTTACTTTTTTCGAATTACCATTAACTTTTAACTGCAAACTTTGACCTTTAATCAAAATAGCCTTTGTTTTATTCAACTTTGCGGCTGCCTGCACTGTTTCCACGTTAAAAACTTGCTCTGTAAATGCTGGATTAACCATTGTCATACACAAAATAGTAAACAGCAGCAACCCAATTCTTTTGATTTTCTTCATACATCTTCTCTCCTTTTTTAATTATAAATTTTGTAGATCTATTCCACTACCCTCCTCTCTTTTATTTTATCCCTAAACCTTCAGCAACCATTTTTACAATCTTGTTGTCTGTATCATCAGAAGTGTTCTCTGAGATAAATTTCTGCAATGCTGCTTGTGTTTTGCTTCCGGCTATTCCATCTGGTGTGCCGCAATCATAGCCTTTCTGATTCAGAACATCCTGAACAATCTTTATCAGATCTTTGGATATTGCTACACTGCTGCCAGAACTTAGCTGCACTGTATTAGAAGATGCTGCTGCCGCTGTACTTGTTGTAGTTGATGAATCTGCTGCTCCACCTTTAAAAGATCCACCACCTATAAAAGCTCCACCGCCGCTTCCAGATGATACATTAACAGTTTCAGCACTGGAAGACGAAGAACTACTATAAGGACATACACCGCCACTGTGCAGATGTGCTGGATAACCACCGCAATGATAATGATACGATCCCAGACCGCTTACATTCTTATTATCATGGTGTCCTCCACTTGCATCGGTTCTTCCCGAATGTGCTTGTACAGTTCCCGGAACAGCACTAAAGATAAGCATTCCTGACATAGCATAAACAGATAATTTCTTTGCCAATTTGCTCATACGCTTTTATCCTCCGTAAAATGATTTCTGTGTTACTTTTTGCTCAATTCAGTTTCCAACTGAGTAATCAATTCTTCATCAATCATTCCATCTTCCGGGTCATAGCCGTACATTTGTTGAAATCTTTTAATGGATTTTACAGTACGTTTCCCAGAAATGCCATCTGCTTTACCGCAATAAAAGCCAATATCATTTAATAACTGCTGTGTTTTCTGAACTGTCGCCTGATCTACTGCTTTATTTCTTGTTTCTGCTTCATTTAAAGAATCCATTGCCGCGGTATCTACACGCATACCCTCAACATCGCCAAATGGCAAGCTATAGTAATCAGATAACTCAACTATCACATATGCTCGATTATAATATCCTGAGTTAAATTCATTGAGAAACTTATTAATATCCTGTGTATCATCCCAAATTTTCTTTGCATTATATTGCTTGCTCAATCCATTAATATACTGATTACATAAATATTGTATATTCAGATCTGTAAACGCTGCGTTTTTATACTTCTCATAAAAATCACGTTCTGATTCCGCGCATTCTTCATCATATGAAACCGTTTCTTCTGATGTCATTGTATTTAATTCAGCAACCGTATATTTGTCCGCGATAACACCTCTTGCATTATATGAATTCACAATATCCGTCTTAAATTCTTCTTCGTTCATCTGAACGGTCTTGTCTTCACTTTCATCTTCTACTTCCGCTGTATTCTCTTCATTAGTAGAAGTATCTTCCGACCCATTTTCCACAGTAGCCTTCAATTTCTCATACTCAAGCTGTAATTTCAAATACTCAACCTTTAGTTCTTCCAGTGTCATATCATCAATGTCTTTTTCTGTTGCAGCAGGAACATTGATACTTAAAGCACAACTCAAAGCTACTGCCAATATAGCAATTTTCTTCTTCATCTTCCTACCCCCGTAGTCTTTTATTTAATAAAAAGCACCGCTCTCCCACGTTTCTAGGAAAGTGACGCATTCTATTATCTTGTTCTCTCTGTTTCTTATTACAATCTCCTGCCAGACACTCACTTGTTATCCTGTAGATTCTTCTCCCGGTTCCCCAGCATTATCCATATTCAGTTTTGGCGTTCGATTTCACATACATTTCACACATATTTCACAATTTCGTTATAACGAATTATACTCTTTTTGTGCATAATTGTAAATATGTAGGATGGAATATTCTTACTTTCGATAGTCCGCAAATGAAATTATTTTCGATCCGCTATTTTTCGCTCTGCCTCTCTTAGTTTTTCTTGGTTCGTTGTAGTTACTATTTTTATTTATGTGGTTACTGTTTCTATCCTTCTCAGCTTCTCTCTCTGCTTTTTTACGATTACGTTCTTCAAGTTTTCTCTGCTCTCTTCGTTTTCTTCCCTCATACATACTTTGTATATGCTCTAATTCTTTCGGATTCTTCAGTTCACCAAAAACATCGTAGCACTGAGCATATATGTCTGTACTCTCTTTTATTTCAAATTTCTCGTAGAATGTCTTTTTGTTCTTCTCATATTCCACAATGATCTGTTCATGCTGTTTATGTGTCTTGTATTCTTCTGTCTGTTGAAAACTCTTCTGAATTGCCTCTTCAAACGGCTGAAGTTTTTCGACAAATAACACTGCAATGCTCTCAGCAGAAACATTAAGTTTTTTTGCGGCTTTTTGTACTCCCATAGCTATTTTGCTAGGATCTATGCATCCTTCTGCCAAGTCATAATAGTTAATCGTTCCAATGACTGCCTGTATCTTCTTGACCTTTCCACCTTCTCGATAACTTTTATGTACTGTGACCTTGTATGCCTTTTTTATCGGACGTTCAAAACATTCTTCGCTGAAACGATACCTCCACCAAGTAGTCTCTACTCTATCCAGTACCATTTCTGTTTCAGGATATACCTCAAGTCTTTTCGGATAACCTCTCTTATTCTGCTTTTTTACTGGAAGTTCTTGTACCACACAAAACAGTTTTATCATCTCCCTGTATTTTTGTTTGATTTCATCCTATTCCTCAAATGTAAATCTGTCAATCCAAAACATCCTCCACTACCAAATCCACTCTTCCACCTCAGATCCGTACCTTTAACTCTTCTCTTCATCCAGAGTTTGGAAATCTTCGTACTCTTACTATTGAGGGAGAACCGTGGTTTGTGGGCAGAGATGTTGCGGAGGCACTGGGATATGCGAATACAAGACAGGCAATTGTGACCAATGTTAATGAAGAAGATAAGGATGTAATTCAAAAGTCCAGCCAATTGACTTTAGAAATTCCTAATAGAGGTCTTACTATCATCAACGAATCCGGTCTCTACTCTCTCATCCTCGGCAGCAAGCTCGAAAAAGCCAAAGAGTTTAAGCACTGGGTTACAGCAGAAGTTCTTCCTACTATTCGCAAGACCGGGGGTTATATTAAAAGCTGCTTCTTCTTGCTCCAATATCACAGTCCACCTCCACCGCTCTTTCACTTCTCCGTGAAGAAGAATTTCTTGATAAAACCGTCAGAGTATTCGGAACACCAGAAAATCCATTATTCCTGGCTAGAGATGTAGCGGAGTGGATTGAACATTCCGATGTTTCAATGATGATGAAGAAAATAGACGATGATGAGAAGGTTACAAACAATGTTTGTACCCCTGGGGGAGTTCAAAAAGCTTGGTTCCTCACCGAAGATGGTCTTTACGAAGTACTGATGCTCTCCCGTAAGCCGAAAGCCAGACAATTTAAAATCAGAATCAAGTAGATTCCAAGAAATAACTAATCCCCCTCTACACCTCGCATTTTCTCCTAGAAGCGTTTCTATACTTTTCTGGCTAAAAATTCTCCATCTATTGGCATAGAACCGATTTTAGGGCAAAATACAAAGTCATTCGCAAAGACATATACCAGATCATCATTCCTGCTGCCGGGTTTGCTGATCCATCCATTCCGGGACTGTCTGATCCAGAATAAAAAGTAAAAAAAGGCTCATAAACCACCAGCATTCTTCCACTGATAATCTATGAGCCTACGTCTGTATTGTGTAATAGCATTTTTTCATTTGTTTTATCCTGTTATTTGTCATATATGCAGGATTTCCTCCTTGTTTTATTTTGAACGTACATACGTTCTGATTACTATTTTGACTACTTTGACTACTATGCCATAAAAAAAGCCTGTAAAATCAAGGGTTTGCAGCTGTTCATCGGGGTTCGATTCCCCTCAGGTCCATTTTATGGCATCAAAAAGCTGACGCACATCTTTCGAAACCTACGGAGATGTGCGTCAGCTTTTTGTTATCTTTTGTATTACTGAATATGTAATTCTTTTTTCCTGATTCTTACAAGATATATATATATCTTGTAGGTGCAACTGGCTGTCATACATTTGTTTCATTTGCTTAGACCCTATAGTTTTGCGTCACCGGATTTCCCCGGCTATGCCTTTTAAATATAAAATAAATATACTCTTTTATTGCATAAACGATATTGTTTCATTAGTTATTCCGCATTTACGCTGAGTGCTTCCGGGTTTCCGAGAGCACCGATGTTTTTGAGCAGGAAGATCGCATCACCCATACCCCTGACATAAGACAGATCTGCATATCTTTCACTCTTTGATTCCAGGCAGGCGATATAGTCATCGATCACCCTTCTGACCATGTAAGGAAGATTCATGCCGGCGTATCTTTCTTCCAGCTCTTTCAGATCGTCTACGTCCTGTCTGATGTATTCATCAGATTCGAGTATTTTTTCTCTCCTTTCCGTCATCATTTTTTCGATGCAATTCACAATTGCAACTTCAGTCATTTTTTCCAATTTTCTATCCTCCGTTTGTGCAATACTATAGGTTTCGCCCTTATTCTATAAAGAATCCCGCCAAACGTCAACAAAATTCGTCTGATAATTTATTGAAAAATTCGACAAATCTTTTTCATTCCTGTTCAATTTCAGCCTTATTTTATGAGGGTTTGCGGCGATTTTGGGTGTTTTTGTTTTTTTCATAAAACCTGTGCTTTTATTGAGAAGAAATTTCTTTACTTTTGAAGGATTTTCTAATAATATTGTATGTATGTGCATATCAACGATGTATAAATATGCATTTCAACTTCAGAAGGGAGAGGAATTTATGACAACAGCACACATCTGTATCATGATTGCGATCATTATCTATCTTGGTGCAATGCTCTTTGTCGGATATCTCTGTTCCAAGCAGAACAACGATACCTCAGACTTTTATCTGGGCGGCCGTAAGCTTGGTCCTCTGGTAACCGCAATGAGTGCAGAAGCCTCCGATATGAGCAGCTGGCTCCTTATGGGACTTCCTGGTCTTGCATATCTTTCCGGTATCGCAGACGCAGGCTGGACCGCGATCGGACTCGCAATCGGTACATACCTTAACTGGAAAATCGTAGCCAAGAGAATCCGTCTCTACACCCATGTAGCAGGAAACTCTATTACTTTACCGTCCTTTTTCAGTAATCGTTTCAGGGACGACCGCAGGATCCTGCAGTCGATCGGAGCTATTTTTATTGTAATCTTCTTTATTCCATATACAGCTTCCGGTTTCGCTGCCTGCGGAAAACTGTTCTCCAGTCTGTTCGGAGTAAAATATCTGACTGCCATGATCATCAGTGCACTGATCATCGTCGGATATACGACTCTTGGAGGATTCCTTGCGGCATCCACCACAGACTTTATCCAGAGCATCATCATGTCCATCGCACTGATCATTGTATTTGGCTTCGGAGTATCTGTTGCAGGCGGTCCTGACGCAGTTATCAGCCACGCAAAGTCACTGCCTGGATACCTTACCATGATGACCACTTACAACCCGGAAACAGGCACAGAAGCAGCTTATCCGCTCATCAACATCGTTTCTATGCTGGCATGGGGACTTGGATATTTCGGAATGCCTCACATCCTTCTTCGTTTCATGGCGATCGAAGATGAGAAGAAACTTTCCTTATCCAGAAGAGTGGCTACTACCTGGGTTGTGATTTCCCTCGCAGTTGCCGTTATGATCGGTGTCATCGGTCTTGGAATGACAGAAGCCGGCGAACTGGAAATGCTTCATGGAGCTAACTCAGAAACCATCATCGTCAAGATCGCAGATCTCTTGAGCACACATGGTGTACTTCCGGCACTGCTCGGCGGTACGATCCTGGCAGGAATCCTGGCATCTACGATGTCCACCGCAGATTCACAGCTTCTGGCTGCTTCTTCTGCTGTTTCTTCCGACCTTTTCGGCGCAGTCCTGAAGAATAAGAAGAAACAGGAGACCATGCTCGCTGACCGTGTTACTCTACTTGTGATTGCTGTAGTTGCAGTCATCATCGCACGCAACCCGGACAGCTCTGTATTCAACATCGTATCTTTTGCATGGGCAGGTTTCGGTGCTGTATTCGGTCCAGTCGTGCTTTTTGCACTGTTCTGGAAACGCACCAACTGGCAGGGAGCTCTCGCGGGAATGGTTTCCGGCGGCGTTATGGTATTCGTATGGAAATATCTGGTCCGTCCGAATGTTTCTTTCCTGGACTTCTATGAACTCCTTCCGGCATTCCTGATCTCCTGCGTGATGATCCTTGTAGTAAGCCTTGCTACCAAAGCTCCATCCAAAGAGATCACAGACGAGTTCGAACTGGTTCAGAAAAAAATGGCTGAATAAAAATTTCAGCAATCATTTCAAAACAACAAAAAAGAAACCGCAGAATCCTTTTTAACTGGATTCCACGGTTTCTTTTTTTGATGTCTTGCAACTATTCAGTAGGTAATATCCCGCGAGGTGTTTTGGCATGTTTTTGCCAAAATCCCGAGACATACAAGTCAAAATGCCATCACCGAAGGTGATTTGGAATGCATTTTGACTCGTAACTGTGAGGATACTGAACAGTTACGATGTCTTTTACTTTTTATTTTACCAGAGATAGGAAAAGATCGAAGCTCCAACGACAGTGCACAGACCGCACACAACGATCGCCAGACTGCTCATAGCTCCCTCTACTTCTCCAAGCTCCATTGCTCTTGCTGTACCTACCGCATGAGATGCTGTACCGATCGCAAGTCCTCTGGAGATCGGACTCTTGATGCGGAACAGTTTGCAGATGTATTCTGCAGACATGTTTCCAAGAACACCTGTAATGATGATCACTGCAACAGAAATCGTCACATATCCGCCAAGCTCCTCAGAAACGCCCATACCGATTGCTGTCGTAATAGACTTCGGGAGCATGGTCACATATTCTTTGTGGCTCAGACCGAATACGATCGACATTACAAATACCGTTCCAAGACTTGCGATAACGCCTGAAATAACTCCGCCAAAGATCGCCCCGATGTTCTTTTTGAGCAGGTCAAGCTGCAGATACAGCGGGATCGCCAGGCTGACCGTTGCAGGTGTCAGAAGATAACTCAGGTATTTTGCACTCATATTATAGCTCTCGTAGTCAACATGAAATACTACCAGAAATACGATCACGATCGCGATAGAGATCAGAAGCGGGTTTAATACTGCCAGCTTCCACTTGCGCTGTGCTGCAAGTCCGATCTCGTATGCCAGAAGACTGATCACGATCCCTACCGTTGCCGAACTCATGATTAAATTGTCCATCTTACTTCTTCCCCTCTTTTCTGGAAATCAAAAAATCTGTAACCTTTCCTGTAACGATCATGACCACAAACGTTGATACGACTGTGATCACCAGGAGCGGCACCAGAAAAGACTGCAGCTGGCTCCAGGATGTGATCAGACCAACGCCTGCCGGAATGAACATAAGCGGCATGATCTCGATCAGAAATTCACCAGTCTCCTTTACGTGCTCTACTTTGATCACCTTTGTCAAAAGAAGCACAAACATCAGAATCAGTCCATAGATACTGCCCGGTATCGGAAGCGGGATAAAATATTTCATGATCTCCCCCGCACAGGTCACAGCAAGGATGATTCCAAACTGTCTCAGATATTTCACTTTTTTCGCCTCCTAAAAAAATTCAACTGCCGTCTATTATAGCACATCTTTTTTTGTCAGAACAAGTCAAAAAAAGTACAAAAAACTGCCGTTATGTCGGCAGTTTTTTATGTAACAGTTTGAAAAATGTCAATTTTTGGTCTGTATAAAAGCTACATCAGTGATCTTTCAAAAAGAATGCTGTTTTGGCATTCCCCACAATCAAACCTCAGGGATTCTTGCTTCCTCCACTACTGCACAAACTTTATATCCAAAGATATTGCTATGTCTTACACAGTGTCCACAAGCTGGATTATACTGTTCCCGTATGCCCTACGGTACAGTTTTATAGATAATCTATGCCAACTGCATCTGCAATCCTTTCCTTAGTATATTTATACCTGCATTAATATCTCTGTTATGCATGGTGTGACAGCTCTGGCACTCCCATATACGGACTGCCAGATTCTTTACAAGTGGGTTTTTAAATCCACAACAAGAACAGGTCTGACTGCTGGGATACATGGTCGGCACTTTTATCACATCGTTCCCATACCACTTAGATTTATATACCAGCATATCAAAAAACTTACTCCACGATACGGAACTGATATGCTGTGCCAGTTTATGATTTCTCATCATATTTCTTACTTTCAGTTTCTCAATACAGATGGTTTGGTTTTCACGTATCAGTATCGTAGACTGTTTCTGCAAGAAATCATTTCTTTGGTTTGTGATCTTTTCATGGATCAGGGCAACTTTCCTACGCTGTTTATCACGGTTATTTGAGCCTTTCTGTTTCCGTGACAACCTCCGCTGTTCGCGGATGAGCCTGTGTATTGATCTTTCAAAATATTTGGGATTGCTTAATACATTGCCATTACTGTCAGAGTAAAACTCCTTAATACCTACATCAATGCCGATAGCACCGCCTTTATTTGCTCTTGACTGAGGTTCAAACTCTACATTAAAGATTGCAAATAGGCAGTTTTGTAAAAAAATTCCTGTGAGTTCAGCGGAGTATCCTCCTGTCTGTATACGAGATGATACATGCCTTCTCCGTCCTCTTCACGCGCCTTCTGATTGTCGCTCAGCATGGTGATAAACATCTCTTCCAGGCGCTGTGCGATCTCAGGATCGTAGATCGGTGTGGCTACTTCGACACGGCGGACTGTATTTCTTGTCATAAAATCTGCGGATGCGATATAAATCTTCTTGCGTTCTCCACAGCCGAAAATATAGATCCTGGAATGTTCCAGAAAACGTCCTACGATACTGATCACGCGGATGTTGTCGGTTCTGCCCGGAACCTGCGGGATCAGGCAGTTGATACCGCGGATCACCATGTCGATCTTTACACCTGCCTCTGATGCACGGATCAGTTTGTCGATGATCTTTTTGTCTGTGAGAGAGTTCATTTTGAGTCCGATATAGGCTTCTTCTCCTGCCTTTGCACGGTGGATCTCTTCTTCGATCATTGTAAGTACTTTGTTCTGCAGGCAGTTCGGTGCTACGAGGAGATGTCTGGTCTCTTTTACGGTTTCACCCTTGTCAAGTGCCTGGAATACATCGGCCGCCTCCAGACCGATCTCTACGCGGGATGTCATATAGGAAAGGTCTGTGTAAAGCCGGCTGGTCTTCTCATTATAGTTTCCGGTTCCGATCTGTGTATAATATTCTACTCCGGCGTCTGTCTTTCGTGTGATCAGGCACAGTTTGGAATGCACTTTGTATCCGTCCAGGCCGTAAACCACGCGGCATCCGGCCTCTTCCAGTCTTCTGGACCATTCGATGTTATTTTCCTCGTCAAAGCGGGCTTTCAGCTCGATCATGACAAAAACTTCTTTGCCGTTTTCAGCAGCTTCGATCAGTGCCTCCACGACTTTACTCTGACGTGCCAGACGATACAAGGTCATCTTGATCGCAATGACGGATTTGTCGTTTGCGGCCTCATGAAGCATGCGAAGGAATGGTTTCATGCTTTCAAATGGATAAGAAAGCAGTTTGTCTTTTTCTTTGATCTGCGGAAGGATCGGTTTCTCCAGATCAAACTCCGGTGATGGCTGCGGGATTCTTTTTTCAAAGAACAGTTCCGGTTTTGTACGCAGACGGTCCTGTAACTGGAACACAAAAGACAGATCCAGCGGTGCAAAGCTTCGGAATACCTGTCTGGTGTCAAGATCCAGATAGTTGCAGAGTGTTTTTACGATCGTATCGTCCATATCTCTGGACAGTTCCAGGCGGAGCGGTGCCAGTTTCTTTCTTTTTTTGATCAATTCCACCATAAATTCACGATAATCGAGATCCTCATCATAAAGCGCATCTGCATCGATATCTGCATTTCTTGTGACTCTCATCAGAGATTTTGACAGGATCTTGTAACCAGAAAATACCTTGGAAAGAAAATGCAGGATCAGTTCTTCCGCAAGCATGAAGCGGTTTTTCGTCGGCAGTTCTACAAGTTCCGGAAAAACTTCTTTACTGCACGGTACGATGCCGAGTTTTTCCTTTCCGCTCTTTGTCTGCAATACACAGACGGCATAGATCTCACGGTTTTTCAGAAATGGGAACGGCTGGCGTTTTCCCACGATCGTAGGTGAAAGAAGAGGCAGGATCTCCGAGTCAAAGAACACTTCCAGATACGCACTTTCTTCTATGCTGAGGCGGTGAAAATCGACCATGCTGACACCGATCTCTTCCAGCTTGTCCATCAGTGTCTCATACGCTGCATCCTTACGGATGTTCAGCTTACGGACTGCCTTGAGGATCTGATGGATCTGCTCCTTCGGTGTCATATTTGTTTTATTTTCACGCACATCTCCAGACAGGATCATCTGGTCGAGCAGAGAACCCACTCTCACCATAAAAAACTCATCCAGATTGCTCTGATATATTGCCTCAAAAGAAAGACGCTCTGCAAGCGGAACCTGCTCGTTTTCTGCCTCTTCCAGTACTCGTTCATTAAATTTCAGCCAGGATAATTCCCGGTTCATGTAGACTTCCTGTTTCATCGTCTTGTATCCTCCACAATTTTTCTCTTTTTACACTTTCCCGACTACTATATTGCATCAAAATCAAATCCAGCGCAGGTTTGTGTAAAATTTGTGGAAAATTAAGGAAAAAGTAATTTCAATAATATAACCCATCCCGGTACTGTGTCAGCTCTGGAATGGGTTATTCTTTCATCTCTTGTAATTTATTTCTTTATGAGGATATCTGACAGTTTGCGTTTTGGTACGTAGTGTACATCGTTTTCGTCGCGATAGTAGGCGATACTTTCACCTTCCTCAATCTCTTTGATCACGATCTCTTCTGCCGGTTTGCCAAACGCTACGATCAGTACCGGGGCAAGATTTTCTGCCAGACTCAGTTCTTTTTTGACGGAATCTGCATTGTAATTTCCAATCATACAACCGCCGAGCCCTTTCTCAGCTGCTGCGAGAAGCATGGTCTGTGCAACGATTCCAACATCCTTCTGGTATCTCGGGATAGAAGCTCCGAGATTCAGATCCTGACAGATGATGATAAATCCGGTCGGGCATTTTCCCGGATGTGGAAGCTGCATCTCAGGGAGTGCTCTCGCCCAGTTTGTCAGTTTCTGGATACGGTCAACCTCCTCCTTCTCCCACGCCAGATAATACCGAAACGGCTGCGCATTCACACTGGATGGCGCAAAACGCGCACAGTCCACGAAATCTTCCAGCTCTTCTCTGCTAAAACGATAAGATTCGTCATAACCTCTGTAGCTTCTGCTTGCTTTTACAATATCTTTGAACATTTTTGTATCTCCCTTGATTTTCTTCTGTAAAAAACAGATTTATTCTCCCATATCCTGCGCGCACTTCTTGAGTTTCTCGCGGATCGGCAGGTGATACGGGCATCTTGGCTCGCATTTGCCACAGCCAATGCAGGCGGAAGCTTTTACTTTCAGTGTGCTGTAACGGTCTTTTGCCCAGTCTGCGAGATCGTATCTCTGAAGGTAGCCTGCGAACAGGAATACGCTTGGAATGTTGATTCCAACGGTACATGGTGCGCAGTAATTGCATCTGCGGCAGAAATCGGTACCAAGCTGTTCGCGGACTTTGTCCATTGCTTTTAATTCTTCGTCGGTGAGTGGCTCTGTATTGGAACATGCGGCAAGGTTCTGCTCCAGTTCACGGACTTCTGCCATTCCCGGGATCACAACAGTCACATCAGGATTGGAACAGACATAGCGAAGTGCCAGGGTCGCATCCTCGATCGCGCCGCCTGCCAGTGGTTTCATGTCAATAAAACCTATGTTTTTCTCTGCGCATTTATGGATGAGTTCTGCGCCCTGCTGTTCTACGATATTGTATGGGAACATGATCGTTTCCACCCAGTCAAGTCCCAGTGCACGCTCAAAAACAGCTGTAGAATGTGCAGTCAGTCCGATATGTCCGATCTTGCCCGCTGCCTTCGCTTCCATCAGAGCTTCCAGTGCACCGCCCTCGCCGATCACCTGATCAAGCTGTTCCATGCTTGGGTTGTGTACCTGATAAAGGTCGATATAGTCTGTGCGGAAATTTCCAAGACTTGTCTCAATATCCGCTGCCATTGCTTCTTTTGTTCTGGACATGGATTTGGTCGCAAGCACAAATTTATCACGAATTCCCTCCAGACCATATCCGATATACTGCTCGCTGACAGTATATCCTCTCGCAGAATCAATATAGTTGACTCCCTTCTCCATCATCTCGTGAAGCAGCTTTCTTGTACCTTCCTCATCAATCTTCTGGATCGGAATTCCTCCAAATCCCATACGTGAGATCTTTAATCCTGTTTTTCCAAGTATTCTGTATTCCATAATATGCCCTCTTCCTTTTTTATAAAAAAATACCACCGAATCTCTCCGGTGGTATCGTTACTTGCTGCTGCTCACTGCGTTCACAGTAGCAGTTCGTTCCTATTAATTATACACGAGACAGATATTCACCTGTTCTTGTATCGATTTTCAGTTTGTCGCCCTGGTTTACAAACAGAGGAACCATTACCTGCGCACCTGTCTCAACAGTTGCCGGTTTGG
>ERZ825137.411-NODE-411-length-60320-cov-20.327470_pt1 | contig 60320 bp, 55 predicted proteins | sample MGYA00519873_ERZ825137 | MGnify/ENA primary metagenome ERZ825137 (study PRJEB31778, sample SAMEA3449190) | human gut metagenome | biome: human gut; feature: human-associated habitat; material: faeces | place: United Kingdom | collected 2010/2012 ...
AAATCACCATCACGCCTGTTCAGGCAACGCAGGTTGAACCGGTGATTTTTAATAAGATATTTGTTGCCTGAAAGGCTATGGTGATTATGAGAAGTATCATTGATATAGTCGAGCTCTCAACGGAGGAGTTGGACGAGCTTATCGGGACCGCTTTGGATATAATCGAAAATCCCGAAAAATACGAAAACGCCTGTAAAGGCAAAAAACTTGCCACACTTTTCTTCGAGCCGTCCACAAGGACAAGAATGAGCTTTGAAGCGGCAATGTATGAATTGGGCGGAAATGTAATTTCAATGACCGATGCGGCGTCGTCCTCGGCTTCCAAGGGCGAGAGCGTTTCCGACACGGCAAAGGTTGTAAGCTGTTATGCGGACATAATCGCAATGCGCCATCCGAAAGAGGGTGCGGCTTATGTTGCGGCAAAGGCGGCGACAATTCCCGTTATCAACGCAGGCGACGGCGGACACTGCCATCCGACGCAGACCCTTGCGGATTTACTTACAATTTACCGTGAAAAGGGCAGGTTTGACAATTTGACGGTCGGTCTTTGCGGCGACCTCAAATTCGGCAGAACGGTTCATTCGCTTATAAACGCTCTTTCAAGATACAGCGGAATTAAGTTTGTGCTCATCTCTCCCGAGGAATTGAAACTCCCGAGCTATGTCAAGCGTGATTCGATAAAGAACAAGAACATTCCTTATGTTCAGACCACCGACCTTGAAAGCGTAATGCCCGAGCTCGACATACTCTATATGACGAGGGTGCAGAGGGAGAGGTTTTTCAACGAGGAGGATTATCTCCGCTTGAAAGACAGCTATATCCTCACTCCCGACAAGCTCAAAAACGCAAAGCAGGACCTTGCGATTATGCACCCGCTGCCGAGGGTAAACGAAATCAGCGTTGCCATAGACGACGACCCGAGGGCTTGCTATTTCAAGCAGGTGTTAAACGGTAAATATATGCGTATGGCGCTTATACTCAAACTTTTGAAGGAGGCGGGCACAATATGAACATAGAGCCTATTCAAAACGGCGTTGTAATCGACCACATTGAGGCGGGCAGGGCAATGCAGCTGTATAAATTGCTCAATCTGGGAAGCCTTGACGCTTCGGTTGCACTCATAAAAAATGTTCCGAGCAAAAAAATGGGCAAAAAGGATATAATCAAAATCGACGCCGACATTGAGCTTGACTTTGATGTTATCGGCTTTGTTGACCCGAGCGCAACGGTTGACATTATCAGAAACGGCGTGCTTGTCGAAAAAAAGAGCATAGGGCTCCCCGAAAAGCTGACGAATGTCATTTTCTGCAAAAACCCACGCTGCATTACATCGGTTGAGCAGGAGATAGACCATATTTTCAAGCTTTCCGATCCCGAGAAAAAGGAATATCGCTGTATTTATTGCGAAACAAAGTATTCAAACTGAATAATGCTTGACAGATATTCTATAATATATTTGAGGTGTTAATATGTATAAAAATATAGATAAGAAAACAAAACTTGTTCTTTCACAACAGGTTGACTATCAGCAGGGACAGGTTGTTTCAAAAACACTTGTTCAGAACGACGCCGTAAGCGTTACGATTTTTTCGTTTGACAAGGGCGAGGAAATTTCAACCCACGCTTCGGGCGGCGATGCAATGGTAACCGTTCTTGAGGGTACGGGCAGATTTACGATAGGCGGAGATGTTTACATCTTGAACGAGGGCGAAACGATAATTATGCCGAAGGGTATTCCCCACGCAGTTTTCGGCGAAGAAAAATTCAAAATGATTTTAGTGGTTTCGTTCTGATAAAAGCAAAAATTAAGGCGGTATGAATGTCAATTCATACCGCCTTGTTTGTATTTCGGCTTATCCCACAAGCCATTTGTATTTTTCCACGCTGTAAAGCGGAACGAGAGGAAGAATAATCGGCGTTTTCTTCACATACGCCCGATATTCGGGGTCGTTTCCGTAGTTCCTGTTCTGTCGGATTTCAAGCCGTCTTGCTCCGCCGAACATAATATATACTATGCAAAGATAACCTATAACCGAGGCGCCCCACTCGACAACTCCCGTATAGACATTGATGCCCGAAACAAACACACCCGTCCAGAAAACAATCTCGCCGAAATAGTTGGGACATCTCACGATTTTGAAAAGTCCGTTTGAACAGAAACGGTTGGGGTTAGCTTTTTTAGCCTTTGACTTCTGGAAGTCGGCGGTCGATTCGATTATAATTCCGAGAGCCATAACAACCGCTCCCGCAATCGCAAAACCGTCCGTGTCCCTGTTTTCTTTAAGCCTGAAAAATACGGGCGAAGTTTGCAGGGTGTAGAGGAAGCCGCAGCTTATCCACATAAAGAATTTTGCGATAAATTTCATACTCGAGCCGTCTTTAATCTCTTTTTTCATTGCCTTGTTGTAAGCGGCGCTTTTGAGTTCCCTTTTGAGTAGATAGCCGCTGAGTCTGCAGCCGTAGACTACAAACAGCAGAGTGCATATCACTGTGGCGGCGCTCAAAGAGTGTCTGTACAGTATCAGGAGCGTAATGCCGATACCCGCAACCGCAAAGCCGTAGCCGAGCGATATAAAATAGACATATTTGTAAAATCCGATTGAGCAGACGAGCAGCGCAACCGCAAGTAAAATAAGATAATTCATAATAGTAATCACCATAGCCTTTCAGACCTTAATATTATATACCCGATTATCCGCCGTTTCAAGATGTGAAGATTTATATTTGAAGTCGGAACGGATTTGTGATATGATAAATTTATAATATGTGACGGAGTAAACTATGATTAAAATTATGTTTGTATGCCACGGGAATATATGCCGCAGTCCGATGGCAGAGTTTATATTGAAAGATATGGTAAATAAAAAGGGCTTGCAGGACGGGTTCGTTATCGCTTCGAGTGCTACGAGCACCGAGGAAATTTGGGGGAATGTCGGCAACCCCGTATATCCGCCCGCTCGGGCAGAACTTGCGAAGCACGGAATTTCCTGCGAGGGAAAACGGGCGGTACAGCTTAAAAAGTCCGACTATGAAAAATACGATTATATAATTGCCATGGACAATAACAACATACGCAATATTTTTTCGATAATCGGCTCGGACCCCGACAAAAAGGTACACAAGCTGCTTGAGTTTGCGCAGTCCGACAGGGATGTTGCCGACCCGTGGTACACGGGCAAGTTTGACATTACCTACCGTGATATTCACGAGGGTTGCGAGGCTCTTTTGAATAAGCTTTTATAAGCCGATATGCCGCAAGGCTTATCATATATTTATTATTTTTAAGGAGATTGCTGTTTGAAAAACAACACCTTGGAGAGTGTAGAGTAACCGAGAGGTTTTGATGCACTTTGAAGCCTCTCGGCTGTCCGTCATTACATTTTCAGAGAGGTAAAAAATATGAATAAAAATGACTGCACTATCCGTTTGGAGACAAAAGAGGATTTTAATCTTACGGAAAATCTTACCCGTGAAAGCTTTTGGAATGTTTACCGTCCGGGATGCCTTGAACACTATGTTCTGCATACATTTCACGAAAACGGCACAAATATTCCCGAGCTGTCGTTCGTGCTGGAAAAGGGCGGCGAAATTATAGGTTATAACACCTTTGTCGGGGCGTATATCATAACCGACGCAGGCGAAAAGCTTCCTGTTATGACGATGGGACCTATCTGCATTGCCAACCGATACAAACGGCAGGGCTACGGAAAATATCTGCTTGATTTTTCGCTTGAAAGGGCAAGAAAATACGGCGTTCGGGCTGTGCTTTTTGAGGGGAATATCGATTTTTACTCAAAATGCGGCTTCGGCTATGCTTCATCGTTCGGTATTCGCTATCACGGGCTTCCCGAGGGTGCGGACTCTTCGTTTTTTCTGTGCCGTGAGCTCAAAGAGGGCTTCCTTGACGGCATAACGGGCGTGTATTATACGCCCGAGGCTTATTATGTCGATGAGAACGAAGCGGAAAAGTTTGACAAGTCTTTCCCGAAAAAGGAAAAGTTGAGTCTGCCCGGTCAGATTTTCTAACCGTATAAACGGATAAAAAGCGCCCTGTGCCGAAAAGCACGGGGCGTGAAGCATAAGGAGGAAAGTATGATAACTGTCAGAGACGCCCGCTTGGAGGATGCGGAGGAAATACTCAAAATATATTCCTACTATATTATAAATACGGCGATTACATTTGAATGTACCGTACCCGACAGGGAGACTTTTCGGCGGCGTATGGAAAAAACGCTTAAAAATTACCCGTATCTTGTTGCCGAGGTTGACGGAAAAATAAAGGGTTATGCCTACGCAGGACCGTTTGTCGGACGGGAGGCTTATTCACATTCGTGCACATTGAGCATTTATACCGATAAATCGGCACACCGCTGCGGTCTCGGCAGAGCGCTGTATTCCGAAATAGAAAAGAGACTTAAAGAAAAGGGCTTTTTGAACCTTTACGCCTGCATTGCCTCTCCGCACGAACCCGACGAATACCTGACAAACGACAGCGAAAATTTCCACTCGCATATGGGCTTTGTCAGAGTCGGCACCTTTCACAACTGCGGCTGTAAGTTCGGGCGGTGGTACAATATGATATGGATGGAAAAAATAATAGGTGAACACAAATAAAAATTGCTCTGTATCTTGATTTGTGAGATACAGAGCGTTTTTTTATTTCCGTTTCTTGAAGCATACGGCAAACAAAATGCCGAGCGCCAATACTCCGATACAGACTGCAAGATAAATATAATTTTCCGCTGAAACGGTTGAACCCGTTGCATTGTCGTTGCCGCCGTCGGACGGGGCGTTGTCTGGCATTTCGGGCTTTCCGGAATTGCTGTTCGCTGTGTTACCCTGCTGCATACCCTGCGGCGGAGAACCGTTTTCACTTGACTTGTCGGGCGGCTCGGGTCTGCCGTCGGAGCTGTCGGCATCGCTTTGAGCGGCAGAAGCACTCGGCTTTTCGGGCGGAGCGTTTTCGCCGTTGTTCGGGAAGTTAGGCATATTGCCGTCCTGTGCGGTCGGCTGACCTCCCGTTTCGGAATTTGCGTTATTCATAGTTCCCATATCGCTGATTTTAAGCTCTCCCGCATCAATAAGCGTGTCGGCACTTTGTGCGTCGGAGGTTGAACCTATTGTGCCGCTTAACTGTCCGCTTATGCTCTCCGCCCTCAAAAGACAGAACTCTTTGAGCGTTTGCGCTCCCGTTTGGAACTGCTCATATGTGCAGAACTTTGTCGGGTCCTTTTCAACATACGGAGAAATCATTGAAATTACGCCGTCAATCATATTTTCAAAATATCCGCTGTCAAAATATCCGCTTATAAATTCTTTCAGCGCTTCGTGGTACTGTTCGGTATACTCTTCGCTTGCGAATATCCATGCGAGCATAGGTCTGTCCTCAATGCTGCCGCCCGAAACGGGTGTGTCAATAGGATAATTTACAAGCGAGGCGGCGCCGCTCGAGGATTGAAATCCGCCGAAAGCGAGATTGTAATCCCAAGGAATCATCTGCATTTGTCCGTCGTTTTCGTACAGATAATAGTTGTGTATCATCGAGCCCGTATAGCTGTCAAAATTGAGCACAAAATTATGTACGGCAAAATAGCTTATAACCTCCGAAACATCAACGGCGCTTTCCGTGTTCTCTCCGATTGAAAGCGTTTTGAGCGAGGAGATGAGCCTGTCCCTGTCCTCATTTGTTATGTCGGTTTTGGCGTTGTCAAAAATATTTTGATAGCTGTCGTAATCGTCGTCGATATATTTTAACAGAACATCGTCGCTTGCGTTCATATTTCCGTTGTTCGGTCCGTTGTCGGCAGTTTTATTGTCGGGAGAGTTTCCGTCCGCAGTGAAATTGCCGTCGGGCATTTCGGGCGGAGAATTTGCCTGCGTACCGTTTGAAAACGGCTGTTGCGGTGCGGTGTTTTCATTTGCTTCGGGCGAGAAATCCTCCTGTTCAAAGTCCTTACCGTTGCCTCTGCCGCCGCCCATACTCATACTGTCGGGCTTGTAGAGCTCGCCGTAGCTTTTGCCGTAATTCCTTTGGAGAAACGACTCCTCTATGCCCTCAACCGCAAGGTACAGACCCCAGTCCTCGCCGTTTACGGTTATATAGACATAACTGCAAAGCGGGGCGGGAACGCCTGTGTAGTTCATCATTTGATAAACGAGAAAATCCTTCATATAGGTGTTGTCCTGTATGATGTTGTTAAGGCAGAGCTTGTCAAGTCCGTAGTAGGTCTTTGAGCTGTCGTAATGGTCGAACTCTATCTTAAAGCTGTATCTGTTGTTGCCGTAGGACGCAACCTGCGTTAAAGAGGTGTTGCCCTTGCCTCTGATTGCGACATTCTTGTACGCTTCGTTGTCGATTACCATTGTGCAGGTGTAGTATTCCTCACTTGTGCAGCTCGATATAAAGTCGTCCCAATCGTCCATAATTATATTTACCGTGTGAACATATGAGGTGTCAAACAGCTTTTCCTCATAGCCCATAACACTCGAAGCCTTTTTTATGCCGAGGCTTTCTCCGTTTATGAACAGCACCGTAATCACGAGGGTCAGCGCAAGCACAACGCAGCAGATTTTGTCAAAGTTCTTATGCGTTGACATAAGCGCCTCCTTATCCTGCGTATTCGCCGTTGTAGCTTACGAGTACCGCATTCGACACGCCCGAAATTTCGCTGAGACTGTTCACAAAATCGGTGTTGTCGTTTTTAAGTCTTATTTCAAGATTCAGGTCAATCCTGCCCTTTTGAACGCTCTTGCTTTTTACGACGCACTTTTTGACATTGCTTTTCAAAAATTCCGTAGCCTCTTTTTCTGCCTCGGCGCTGTCGCAGGAAATAACCGCGATATACGGATTAAAATGCGATTTCCTGTTTACGAATACGATAAGGATAACGCCGATTATCACGCTGCCGATGACCGCAAGAGGTATCATACCTGCCGCAAGGACTATACCCACGGCGATAGACCAGAACAGGAAGGCGATGTCAAGCGGTTCCTTTATCGCCGTTCTGAAACGGACAATCGACAGTGCGCCGACCATACCGAGTGAGAGGACGACATTTGATGTAACCGCCAAAATTACGAGCGTAGTTATTACCGTGAGCGCAACAAGCGTTGTGCCGAAGCTTGACGAATACATTACGCCTTGGTATGCCTTTTTGTACACAAAGAAAATGAAAAGTCCTATTCCGAACGCAAGCGCAAGGGCAATCACCATATCGAGTATGCTCACGCTTGTAATGTTTTCCAAAAAGCTTGATTTGAAAATATCGTTGAAAGTCATAATATTACTCCTTTATCAGCCGTAAATTCTGCAAACGGCGTATTTTGAAAATGCGCCCGACATACGCGCGGGCAGGGAAACGGCGTCTCTTACCGCATCGGGAAGAAATTCATCCCATTTAACTTCTAAAATTATACTCTGCGTTCCCGTGTCGACCGTCTTAAAATCGGGCGAAAAAATATCGGTTCTGTCAAGCCCCGTTTTAATTGAGTAATCAAGCGTTACACGAACATTGCCCGCAGGGAACACGAACGGTTCCCTCGTGTAATCGACAACGGTTTTCGGGCGCAGACCCTCTGACAGGATTTTGGTATAAAACTCCGTTATAAGCGGTTCTTCGGCGTTTCTCATCCAATCGTAACAGCCGTTGAGGATAAGCTCTGTCTGCTCTTCGGTTATCGGTGCGGACTGCTTTTTACAAAGACCGTTTATCTTGCTCTTCTTTTCAAGTCGCATAAAGCCCGTGTCGCCGTTATAGCAGCGGATACGGAACTTTTCACGGATGTTCACTCCGTCGATTTTTTCCTGCAACGCCTTGTCGGCAAAGTTGTCAAAATACAGGCTTCTGATGTAATATCTGCCGTCAACCGTGTGAGGGTCGGGGAACATAACCGCCGTGAGCCGTTGCCGCAGTGCGAGCATATCGCCGTAGGAAATTTCGTGCTTTACCTCGTGTCGGTAGTCCATAGACCTGCTCCTTTCTTTTTTCTGTCGCTATTTTATAAAACGAAGATTGAAAAATAATTGAAAAAAGGCAAAAAATATCCCGTACCCGACAGTTGAGTCGGATACGGGTAAATGTATTTTATTTTCCTGCAAGCGTTCGGTCGTTGTTCGGGAGAAGCGTAACTTCTCCGTTCTCACGGGTCTTGTTCATATCGATAAGCCGTTGGTTTGACGAGCCTCTGAACTGTAAGGTCAGATCCTTTAATTCGTCAACATACTTTCCGTCAACAAGCACATCGATAAGCGACAGCATTTCGTCCGTGACCTCACATCTCGGGTGCGAGCCGTCGGTTTTAAGCGTCTCATAGGTAAAGCCCGTAAAACACCAAATGTTCTTTTGCGGATAGGTCTTGCGAACCTTTTTGAGGAACGGAACCAATGCTCTCTGATTTTGCGGTTCCATAGGCTCTCCGCCGAGGAGCGTTAAGCCGCTTATATAATCGGGCTTGAGCATTGAAATGAGTTTTTCCTCGGTCTGCTCGGTAAACGGCTCGCCGAAAGAAAAATCCCAGGTCTGCGGCTGAAAGCAGTTTTTGCAATGGTTCGTGCAGCCCGAAACGAACAGCGTTATACGCACGCCTATACCGTTTGCTATATCGCAGTCCTTAATTGTGCTGTAATACATAAATACTCCTTATAAATGAAGTACCCTGTCGCGGATTTCCTGCGTTCTGCCCTGGTTCCAGAACTGAGTGCCGATATAACCGCAGGTGCGCCTTGCGACATTCATCTTGTCCTGATCGGTGTTGCCGCAGTTGGGACATCTCCAGATAAGCTTGCCCTCTTCCTCGACAATTTCAATTTCGCCGTCCCAGCCGCACTCCTGACAGTAGTCGCTCTTGGTGTTGAGCTCGGCATAGACGATATTGTCATAAATGAATTTCATAACCGAAAGAACAGCATCGATATTGTCCTGCATATCGGGAACCTCGACATAGCTTATTGCGCCGCCGGGGGACAACTGCTGGAACTGTGACTCAAACTTCAGCTTGTCAAAAGCGGAGATATTCTCCGAAACATGGACATGATAGCTATTTGTGATATATCCCTTGTCCGTGATACCTTCGATTATGCCGAAACGGCGCTGAAGGCATTTTGCGAACTTGTAGGTTGTCGATTCAAGCGGAGTGCCATAGAGCGAATAGTCGATGTTTTCCGCCTTTTTCCACTCGGTGCACTTGTCGTTCATCTTCTGCATAACCGAGAGAGCGAACGGGGTAGCCTCGGGGTCGGTGTGACTCTTGCCCGTCATATACTTAACGCACTCGTAAAGTCCTGCGTAGCCGAGTGAAATCGTTGAATATCCGTTGAAAAGGAGCTTGTCGATTGTCTCGCCCTTTTTAAGGCGTGCCAATGCGCCGTACTGCCAAAGAATCGGAGCGACATCCGACGGTGTGCCGAGAAGTCTCTCATGTCTGCAACGCAGCGCTCTGTGGCAGAGTTCAAGTCTCTCTTCAAATATGTTCCAGAACTTTTCCGTGTTGCCGCCCGAGGAGAGCGCAACATCGGGGAGGTTTATTGTAACAACGCCCTGGTTGAATCTGCCGTAATATTTGTGCTTGCCGGGCTCGTAATTGCCTGCGTTTGCTATATTGCCGATACCGTTATCGGTAAATCTGTCGGGAGTTAAGAAACTGCGGCAACCCATACAGGTGTAAACATCGCCCTTTAATTCAAGCATTTTCTTTTCGGAAATGTAGTCGGGAACCATTCTTCTTGCCGTGCATTTAGCCGCAAGCCTTGTAAGATACCAATACTTTGAACCCTCTGTGATGTTGTCCTCTTCAAGGGTGTAGATAAGCTTCGGGAAAGCGGGGGTTACATAAACGCCCTTTTCATTCTTGACGCCCTGAATTCTCTGCTTGAGCATTTCCTCGATTATAAGCGCAAGGTCGGCCTTTTCCTGCTCGTTTTTAGCCTCGTTAAGGTACATAAATACCGTTATGAACGGAGCCTGTCCGTTTGTCGTGAGAAGTGTGACAACCTGATACTGGATTGTCTGCACGCCGCGCTTGATTTCGTCTTTTACTCTCTGCTCGACAAGCTCGTTGATTTTTTCCTCGCTTGTCTCAATGCCGAGAGCCGACATTTCATTCTCTACGATTTTACGGAATTTCTTACGGCTTACATCAACGAACGGAGCCAAATGCGCAAGCGTTATCGACTGACCGCCGTACTGGTTTGAAGCAACCTGTGCGATTATCTGCGTAGCGATATTGCAGGCGGTTGAAAAGCTGTGCGGGCGCTCGATAAGCGTGCCTGTGATAACGGTGCCGTTCTGAAGCATATCTTCAAGGTTTACAAGGTCGCAGTTGTGCATATGCTGTGCAAAATAGTCTGCGTCGTGGAAATGGATTATGCCCTGATTGTGAGCGTCAACGATTTCCTGCGGCAAAAGGATACGCTCCGTAAGGTCCTTTGAGACCTCGCCCGCCATATAGTCCCTCTGCGTGGAGTTGACAATCGGGTTTTTGTTTGAGTTCTCCTGTTTAGCCTCTTCGTTGTTGCACTCGATAAGGCTCATAATTTTCTCGTCTGTCGTATTCGACTGTCTGACAAGGCTTCTTGTATAACGGTAGGTAATGTAGCTCTTTGCAACCTCGTATGCGCCGTGAGCCATAATCTGATACTCTACCATATCCTGAATTTCCTCGACCGACGGGGAACGGTTCATTTTAACGCACGAAAATTCGACGCTTTCCGCAATCCTCTCAATCTGGGTTGCGGTCATACGCTCGTCCTCATTAACGCTTTCGTTCGCCTTTGTTATGGCTGCGGCTATTTTATCAATATCAAATACAACTTCCGCACCGTTACGCTTTAATACTTTCATCCTTCCCACTCCTTCATTTATACTGTATATTCCTAACCGAAAAGGTAGTATTGCGCGAATTGAGTAAATTATAGCACACTATATATAGCTTTTCAATAGCTATTATTCAGATTTTTCGTCTAAATATTGTGTCTGCTTCGCCAAAGCACGCATTATCGGTCTGTACGGGGCGTAAAAAATTTTTATTTGGTGCTTTATACGCACAAAATATGACAGTTATTGACAATATCCGTGTTTTGTGTTATCTTAAATTCCGATAGAGGCGCGGTTTTGAAAAGTAGCGTGACATTATGCACGGAACGGTACACGCAAAAGGCAAAATCGCCGAAACGGGATAAAAGGTTCCGATATTATCCTGTTGGGGCGTAGGAGAATATCCTGCGGACTGTCACTTGGAGTGGAGAGCTATCGTATTTGAGATGTTTTCGTGTACGGTGCTTTTCCGCACCGTATTTTTTATTTAAGGGGAAAGGAAAATGAAACTGAAAAAGATTTTACCGAAAATTCTTCTCGTTCTCGTCGTTGCGGCATTTATGGTTGCGGCTTCGTTTACGGGCTCGATAACCTCGGCAACGGGCACTCTTTGGTCGCTTTTGCCGCCTGTTATCGCAATCGCCCTTGCGCTTATAACCAAGGAGGTTTATTCCTCTTTGTTTATAGGTATAGTAGTGGGCGGTCTGTTGTCCACCTCGTTCGGTGGACTTTCCACAATGGACGCAATAATCAACGACGGCTTTATCGAGGCGGTCAAGGGTCAGTCGGGTATATTTATCTTCCTTGTCGTGCTCGGTATAATGGTTGCGCTTATAAACCGTGCGGGCGGCTCTGCGGCGTTTGGCGCATGGGCTTCCAAGCATATCAAATCACGCTTCGGTGCCATGATGGCAACATTTATTCTCGGCGTGCTCATCTTTATCGACGATTACTTCAACTGTCTTACGGTCGGGGCGGTAATGAGACCCGTTACGGACAAGCACAAGGTTTCGAGGGCTAAGCTTGCCTATCTTATCGACGCCACGGCGGCTCCCGTATGTATGATAGCTCCCATATCCTCGTGGGCGGCTGCGGTTTCCTCATATGCTCCCGAGGGCACAAGCGGAATTGCGCTGTTTTGCAGTGCGATACCCTATAACCTTTATTCCTTGCTCACATTCGTATTTATAATAGCTCTTGCGGCAATGAAATTCGATTACGGCCCGATGAAGCTTCACGAATACAATGCGATGAATAACAACGACTTGTTTACCGTCGGCGAAAAGGTCGGCGAGGACGAAGAGCCCGCAACCTCAAACGGCAAGGTAATTGACCTTGTTCTGCCGATTATCGTGCTTATCGCAGTTTGCGTGTTTGCACTCGTTTATAACGGCGGAATACTTGACGGAGAGTCGTTTGTTGATGCGTTCTCTAACACGGACGCAACGGTAGGACTCCCGTGGGGCGGAATTATAGCGCTTGTGTTTACGATTATATATTTTGTCGCAAGACGCCTTGTTTCGGCTAAGGAAGCGTTTGACTGCGTTCCCAAGGGCTTTATCGCAATGGTACCGCCGATACTTATACTTACTCTCGCTTCAACGCTTAAAAATATGACGGGACTTCTTGAGTCCGATGTCTTTGTAAAGACCGCTCTCGAACAGGCGGGAACACTCGATAAATTCCTGCCTGCGATAATTTTCCTTGTAGCCGTTGCCATTTCCTTTGCGACGGGCACATCGTGGGGAACCTTCGGTATTCTTATTCCGATTGTAATCGCAATTTTCCCCGTCGGCAGCGAGATAGGCGTTATCGGAATGTCAGCTTGCCTTGCGGGCTCTGTGTGCGGCGACCATTGCTCGCCGATTTCGGACACGACGATTATGTCCTCGGCAGGAGCGCAGTGCCAACACTTAAACCATGTTTCGACACAGATACCCTACGCTGTAACCGTTGCGGCAATATCCTTTGTCGGATATATTCTCGCAGGCTTCGTGCAGAAATGGTATGTTGTTCTCCCGATTATGGTGGCAGTCACGGTTGCAACGCTGTTTGTAATCAAGGGAGTTACGAAGGACAAGGGCACTGTAAAAGCGTAAAACAAACAAATAAAGATATAATAAAAAGCGAGCTTCAGCTCGCTTTTTTGTTGCCCTTATTCTCTTTTTTATCTGTACTGTTTGAGCTTTTCAAGCAATTCGTTTTCCTTGAAATACTCCGTAAGACAGCCTACGCCCGTAACGCATTTTCCGCCCGTGAGGTTGCCGAGGGTTATGCAGTCTTTGAAAGAATAATCGTAAAAAAGTCCGTACATAAGCCCCGCAAGGAAAGCGTCGCCCGCACCGGTCGAATCCACTCTGACAAATTCGTCAATGCTCGGCACCGTGAAAATTTCACCGTTTTCCATACCCATACAGCCGTCCTTGTCAAGCTTTACAATCGGCTTTTCAAAGTATTGGGAAAGGAATTTAATCGCCTCTCTCGGGTCGTTCTTACCTGTGATTTTTGCCGCTTCTTTTTGGTTCGGTGTGTAGTAGTCGGCAAGCTCGATATAGTCCCTGTACATCTCAAAGCTCATATCATCCGAATATCCCGTGTCGAGCACAAGCAGCGTGCCCTCTTTCTTGAGCTTTTTATACACTTCAAGACAGCCGTTTTGTATTTCGACTATTTTTGCGCCCGTGCTTGCTTTGTATATCCTTTCAAGCTCGTAATCGTTGTATTCGGGCTCGGGACCGTAGGTTACAAAGGTCCTGTCCTCGGGCGTTATCATAGCCGAGGTTATGTTGAGCGGCAAACTGCCGTTTCCTGTGTAAAGGTTTTCAACTTGACAGCCGCTTTTCTTAAATTCGCCGAGGCAAAACCGTGAAAACATATCGTCCGACAGCCAGGTTGATATTTTCGTCGGAATACCGAGCCTTGCAATGTTTATCATGGTGCCGGGTACGCCGCCTCCGAGCTTTAAGGCAAAGCCCTCGGAGTATAACTCTTCTCCGACCTCGGGAAGCCTTGCGAGCCCCGCATATAAAATGTCCGTATTTGTTTTTCCGTTTCCTGCTATAAATGACATCAATTTTCCTCACATTCGTTTTTTAAGAAAAGCTCCGAGAGAACGGCTTTTGCGTCAGCCGCGGTAAATCCGCCCGGAGAATTTATAAAGTTTTTAACGCTTTGCCAGCGCTCGCAGTAGGCGTCTATCTGCTCTTTCGTCATTGAAATATCCTTTATATCGACAATCGAGAACACCGTGCGTTCAAATTCGGGGTAATTCATATTTATCATTGAAAGGAATTCCGCAGCCTGTGCGTTTTTATATTCAAGCGCACGCTTTATAAACGACGGCAGGAACACGGCGCAAGCCTTTCCGTGCGGTAAGCCGTAATCCTCCGTAAGCGTGTAGCCGAGGGTGTGCGGATAGCAGGTGCCCGTGGAATTTATCGCAAGCCCCGCAAAAAGCGAGCAGGAGTACAGCTCGTCCCTTGTCGCCTTGTCGGGCAGCTTGTTTGAAGCGTGCATTTCGGTTATCGCTTTCCACAACGGGGCAACGGCACGCACGGAGCACATTTTCGATTGCTCGCCCGCCTTGTTTGAGAGCAGACTTTCCGCAGCGTGGCAGAAAGCGTCGATTGCCGTCGAAACCGTAACCTCCATAGGCATTGAATAGGTGTACTTCGGGTCTGCAAAGGCAACCCTTGCATAATAATTTTCTCCGCTGACGCTCTTTTTCCTGCCGCTTTCGTTTGTGAGCACCGAAACTCCCGTGACCTCGCTGCCCGTGCCCGAGGTCGTGCCCACAAGAATTACGGGCAGGGGAGGAAGCATTGACTCGCCCGAGTATATGCCGTCTGCCGACAGAAATTTGTTTGAAGCATAGACGGCTATTGCCTTTGCGGCGTCAAGCTGACTGCCTCCGCCGATACCTATTATATATTCGACGCCGAAATCCCTTGCAACCTGACCTGCGTTTCGGCAGTCGGCGGTACGGGGGTTTTGCGTTACCGAGTCGAAAACCGTGTATTCGACCTCACATTCCTTTAATACCTTTTCAATGTCAGCAAGCGCACCGCTTGAAGCAGCCGAACTCTTGCCGCATACTATAAGGCACTTTGAGCCGTACTTTTTGAAAACATCACTGTGCTCAAAGACGGCGTCTCTGCCTGAAAGCACACGAACGGGCATATAGTAATCAGAGAACATAATCTCACCTCACATAAATTTTAACACAAAAAGGAATAACTGTTCAATACATTATTATTGTTATTTATATAACAATTCTTGAACTTTTGTCAAATTTATAATATAATTTACTTTAACATATAACTTGTCGAAAAGCGGGTGTGCGTATGAAGATAAAGAGAATTTCAGTTTTCCTTATCCTTTTTGCAATTACATTCGCTTTTTCTTCTTGCTCGGCAAAGGGCAAAACGCAGGAGGCTTCATCGTTTGCCATGGGCAGCGTGGTCACTGTCAAGACCTATTGCTCCGATTCCGAGACGGGTCAGAGTGTATGCTCCGACATTACGGACGAAATTTCCCGCCTTGACAAGGTCATTTCAAAAAACGACAGCTCCGCAGAGCTTTATTCGGTCAATCAAAAGCTCTCGGACGGCGTGCAGGTAAGCCGTGAGCTTTTTGATACTGTTGAGAGTACGAAGGAGATTTTCTCCCTTTCGGGCAAAAAGGCGGCTGTGACCTCGGGTGCGCTGACCGAGCTGTGGGGCTTCGATACGGATAATTTCAATGTTCCGAGTGACAGCGAGATAAAATCGGCGGTCGCTCTGTGCGACGATTCGACTTTGTCCCTTGACCGAAGCACGCTTACGCTCAAGGCGGCTCCGGGTCAGATATTGAACCTCGGCGCAGTCGGCAAGGGTGCGGCTTGCGACAAGGCGGTGGATATTCTGCTCTCGCACGAGGAAATCGGCGGTGCGGTGGTGTCTGTCGGCGGAAGTCTTGCTCTTTACGGTTCGCCGTCGGGCAAGGATAATTTCACAATCGGTATCCGCAATCCGTTCGGTGATGTCAACGACACATTCGCAACTCTTTCGCTTTCGTCCTGCTTTGTTTCCACCTCGGGAAGCTATGAAAAGACCTTCGAAAAGGACGGCGTTACATACCATCATCTTCTCAATCTCACGACGGGTAAGCCTGCGGACAACGGGCTGTGCTCGGTAACGGTTGTGGCACATTCGGGTCTCGAAAGTGACGCGCTTTCAACCGTTTGCTTCATTGTAGGCGAAGCGGCTTCGTACCCCATATTACAGAAGTATAATGCAAGCGCCGTGTTTGTGTATTCGGACAAAACCGTCAGTGTTTCAGACGGGCTTAAGGACTCTTTTATCCTGACAAACAGCGATTTTACGGTGGAATGATATGAAAAGGAAGCTTGTTTTTCGCCGCGATTGGATACTGTTTGCGGTAATAGGCGTGCTCATAATTTTATCCGTTTTAATCCCGAAAATCAAAAATGCGGGGGAAAAATACGCCGTTGTAACCGTTGACGGGGAGACCGTGTACCGTGAAAGGCTTTCGGCGGATAACGAAATAACGCTTGATAACGGTATAAAAATAAAAATCGAAAACGGCGAAGCATATTTTCTCGAAAGCAACTGTAAGGACAAAACCTGTATAAAAAGCGGTAAGCTTAAAAACACGGGCGATGTTGCGGCGTGTCTGCCGAATAAAACGGTGCTTACGGTAAAGGGAGAAAAATCGGCTTTTGATGCCGTAACCTACTGATATGAAAAAAAGTACTTACAAAATTGCATTGTTCGGCGTGCTCTCCGCTGTTGCGCTGACGCTTTCTTATCTTGAAAGTCTTATTCCGACTGCGGCGTTTATGCCGCCGGGGGCAAAGCCGGGATTTTCAAATATTGCTACTATGTTCGCCGCCTCGTCAATGGGGCTTGCGAGTGCACTGTCGATAACACTTGTAAAAGCGCTGTTCGCAGGCGTCACAAGGGGCGTTACGGCGTTTTTTATGAGCCTTTGCGGCGGTGTGCTGAGCACCGTTACAATGTATCTGCTTTTTAAGTTTTCAAAGAAAACGGGATATATGGCAATCGGAATTATCTGTGCGCTCACGCATAATTTCGGTCAGCTTATTGTTGCGATTATAACTGCGGGCAATTTATCCGTGCTGGGATATGCGCCCGTGTTACTTATAAGCGGCACCGTTACGGGAGCCGTTACGGGAAGTGTTTTGAGGGCGGTTATGCCCGCACTCGAAAAGGCAACCCGAACCATCACTCAAAAAGGGGGAAAATAAATGCACTCTGAAATCATTAAACCCGTAAAAAAGGTACGGGGCGGAGTGAAGGTCTCGCACGACAAGAACACCAAGGATATGCCGGTAAGACGGATTGAAGCGCCCGAGTTTGTTACGCTTCCGATGAGTCAGCACATAGGCGCACCCTGTACGCCTGTCGTAAAAGTCGGCGACGAGGTAAAGGTGGGTCAGCTCATAGGCGATACGGATAAATTCGTGTCGGCGCCCATACATTCGTCCGTGTCGGGCAAGGTAACCGCAATAAAGGAGATAAGGACCGCAACTGGTATGAAAACTCAGGCGGTTGTTATCGAAAACGACGGCGAAAACACGCTTTACGATGGTCTTGAAGTGCCGAATATCGACACGAGGGAGGACTTTTTGAAGGCTGTCAGAGCGTCGGGACTTGTAGGCCTCGGCGGCGCAGGCTTTCCGACCCATGTAAAGCTCGGCTTTAAGCCCGACGCAGGTATTGATACGCTTATAATCAACGCCGCAGAGTGCGAGCCGTTTATCACGGTCGATTACAGAGAATGTCTCGACAATTCGTGGGATGTTTTCAACGGCGTACATCTTGTCAAGGATATGCTCGGCTTTAAGAAGTGTATCATTGCCGTTGAGGACAATAAAAAAGAGGCTATCAAGGTGCTTGAAAGGATAGCCGAAAAAGAGGATGAAAACGACGAAATCAAGGTTATGCCGCTGAAGTCGAAATATCCGCAGGGAGCGGAGAAAATGATGGTTCTCTCCGCAACGGGCAGAAAGGTTCCGCCCGGAAAGCTTCCCGCAGATGTCGGCTGCGTCGTTATGAATGTGGCGTCGGCGGCGTTCCTGTCAAGATATTGCAAAACGGGCAAACCGCTTGTTTCAAGGTCAATGACCGTTGACGGCTCGGCAATAGCTCAGCCGCAGAACATAAGAGTTCCCGTCGGTACGGAAATCGATTACATAATAAAAAGCTGCGGCGGATACAAAGAGGACCCCGTTAAGATAATTGCGGGCGGACCTATGATGGGCGTTTCGATTATCGACACCCACACCCCCGTGCTCAAAAGCAACAATGCGATACTCGTTCTCGGCAAAAAGGATGTAAGCATTAAAAAGGAGACGGACTGTATCTACTGCGGCAGATGTGCCAAGGCTTGTCCGTTGAGCCTTATGCCTACAAAGATTGAACGCTTTGCCAAGTCAAAGGACATTGACGCACTTCAGAAATACGGAGCAATGGTCTGTATGGAATGCGGCTCGTGCGCTTATTCGTGCCCCGCAGGCAGACCGCTTGTACAGTATATGAGAAACGCCAAGGCGATAGTAAGAGAGGGGGCGCAGAAATGAGCGAAGAGAAAAAACTGACTGTCAGCGCTTCGCCGCACAGACGGACCGTTGACACCACAAGGGGAATAATGCTCGATGTGATAATTGCGCTTATGCCGGCGCTTGTGCTTTCGGTGGTGCTTTTCGGCGTAAGAACGCTTCTTGTCACGGCAACGAGCGCAGTGTTCTGTGTTCTGTTTGAGTTCTTGAGCCGCAAGGCTATGAAAAGGGAAAACACGATAGGCGACCTTTCGGCGGTTGTAACGGGCGTTTTGCTTGCGTTTAACCTGCCTTCGACAATTCCGCTGTGGATGGTAATTGTCGGCGATGCGGTTGCGATAATCGTAGTAAAGCAGTTCTTCGGCGGAATAGGTCAGAACTTCGTAAACCCTGCGTTGGTAGGCAGAATAGTTCTTATGACCTCGTTCCCGACCTATGTAAACAACTATGTCGAGCCGTTTGCATGGAGGATTAAAACGCTTGATGCGGTTACCACGGCAACGCCTCTGGCACAGTTTGCGGGCAAATACAATTCGGACGGCATTGCACAGACCTTAAACAGTGCGGAGCTTCCCGAGCTTGCGAAGATGTTCTTCGGCGTAAGGGGCGGCTGCTTGGGCGAAACCTGTGCGGCGGCAATAATACTCGGTGCGGTTTACCTGTTTGTAAGAAAGGTAATTTCCCCGACAATTCCGCTTTGCTATGTCGGCACCGTTGCGGTAATTATGCTTATTGTCGGCAAGGGCAATATCCCGTTCGTGCTTTATCAGCTTATGGCGGGCGGACTTCTGCTCGGCGCAGTATTTATGGCAACCGACTACACGACCTCGCCCATAACATTTAAGGGCAAGATAATCTATGCGGTAGGCTGCGGCATAATAACCTCGCTTATAAGGATATTCGGCTCGCTCCCCGAGGGCGTATCGTTCTCGATTATTCTTATGAATATACTTGTTCCTCACATTGACAACCTTACGGCACAGAAGCCGTTCGGCTTTGTCAAGGAGAAAAAGAAGAAAGAGGAGGCGGCAAAATGAAAAAAGTCAGCGCAAAAGAAATTATAGTTCCTGCCGTTTCTCTTTTCATAATCTGCCTTGTCGTTACAACTCTTCTTGCGGTAACAAACAAGATAACCGCTCCGAAGATTGAACAGCTTGCCGTTGAAACGCAGAACAACACCAAAAAGGTGGTTTTAAGCGACGCAGCAAAGTTTTCGGACGAAAAAACGGTCGAAAAGGACGGCATGCAGTATACCTATTATGAGGGACTTTCCGACTCGGACGAGACGATAGGCTATGTTTTCTTAACCTCGGCAAAGGGCTACGGCGGCGACATAGACATTATGGTCGGCATCGATAAGACGGGCAGCGTCAAGGGCGTTGCCATACTCTCGATAAGCGAGACGGCAGGTCTCGGTATGAACGCCAAAAACGAGTCCTTCTTAAATCAGTTTAAGGATAAAAATTCGGAAATTTCCGTCATCAAGACGGGAGAACCCAAGGATAACGAAATCCAGGCTCTGACAGGTGCGACGATAACCTCAAAGGCGGTTACCTCGGCTGTCAATACGGCTTTGGAGCTTTACAAAACGGCAGGGGGTGAGGTAAATGGCTGATAAAAAATCTCTCGGACATGAGTTTACAAAGGGCATAATCAAGGAAAATCCCGTTTTGCGCCTGGTACTCGGCACCTGTCCGACGCTTGCGACAACAACCTCGCTTGAGAGCGCAATCGGTATGGGACTTTCGGCTATGATAGTTCTTGTGTGCTCGAATATCGTTATTTCGGCACTTCGTAAGGTAATTCCGCAAAAGGTCAGAATACCTTGCTATATAGTAATCATCGCAGGCTTTGTTACAATAGTACAGATGCTTGTAAAAGCCTTTTTACCCTCGCTTGACGAACAGCTCGGCGTTTATCTTCCGCTTATCGTCGTAAACTGCATAATCCTCGGCAGAGCGGAGGCGTTTGCGGGCAAAAACTCCGTCGTTGCTTCGGCTCTCGACGGCTTGGGAATGGGCGTCGGCTTTACCTGTGCGCTTGCAATAATGGGCACGATAAGAGAGCTCCTCGGCTCGGGTTCCTTGCTCGGTCACGCTATTCTCCCCGAGAGCATACCTCCTATGACTATATTTGTATTGGCTCCAGGCGGATTTTTCGTATTCGGCATTGTAATGGCTTGTGCGAATAAGCTTGCCGAAGCGGGCGGCGGCAAAAAAGCAACTCTCGGCGGCTGTAAGGCTTGCCCGATGGCTGCTAACTGCGAAAAGCTTGCCGCAGGCGAAAAATGTGAAGAAAAGGAGGCTGAAAAATAATGAAAATATTTTTCTCAATCCTTTTGACGGCTATTCTTACAAACAACTACATACTTTCAAAGTTCCTCGGCATCTGCCCGTTCCTCGGCGTGTCGAAGAAGCTCAACACGGCGGTCGGTATGAGCCTTGCGGTTATCTTCGTAATGCTGCTTTCATCAGCCGTAACCTATCCGCTCAACACCTTCCTCGATAACCACAACCTCGGCTATCTTCAGACGATAGTGTTCATATTGGTTATTGCGGCTCTGGTTCAGCTTGTTGAGATAATACTCAAAAAGTACATTCCGTCGCTTTACAGCTCGCTCGGAATTTATCTTCCGCTCATCACGACGAACTGTGCCGTGCTCGGCGTTACGATACTCAATATCGACAACGGATATTCTTTCTCGCACGCTATGATAAACACGCTCGGCGCGGGTCTCGGCTTTATGGTCGCAATGGTAATGTTCGCAGGCGTTCGCTCAAAGCTTGAAAACTGCGATGTTCCCAAATTTTTGCAGGGACTTCCGATAACGCTTATATCGGCGAGCCTCACTTCTCTCTCGTTCCTCGGCTTTACGGGACTCGTTGAGAATATGTTCGGTTAAGGGGGTAGAGCTATGAACGGAATTATTTCGGCGGTTATACTTGTCTGTGTTATCGGACTTATCGCAGGTATAGGTCTTTCGATTGCTTCGGTTGTTATGGCTGTGCCAAAGGACGAAAAGGCTGAAAAGATAAGAGAGTGCCTGCCCGGTGCCAACTGCGGTGCCTGCGGCTTCTCGGGCTGCGACGGCTATGCGGCGGCTCTTTCAAAGGGCGAGACCGACAAAACAAACCTCTGTGCTCCCGGCGGTGCCGATGCCGCAAAGGGTATTGCCGAGGTTTTGGGTGTAAAAGCGGAGAGCGTTGAGCCTATGGCGGCGTTTGTAAAATGCAACGGCACCTCCTCGCACAACGGAAAGAAGCTTGAATATGCGGGCGCTCAAAGCTGTAAAATGGCGTCCCAGCTTTTCGGCGGACCCAAGAACTGCGCTTACGGCTGTATCGGCTTCGGCGACTGCGTAAAGGAATGTGAATACGGTGCGCTTAAAATCTGCGACGGCGTTGCAAGGGTTGACCCCGCGCTTTGCAGAGCGTGCAAAAAGTGCATTTCCGTTTGCCCGAAAAATCTTATCGAGCTTTTGCCCATGCACAGGTCGTTTGCTACGGTAACCTGTAAAAATCAGGATAAGGGCGCACTCACACGCAAGGCTTGCAATGTCGGTTGTATCGGCTGTATGAAATGCGTAAAGGTCTGCGAATCGGACGCAGTCAAGGTTGAAAACAATGTCGCTTTTGTTGACACATCAAAATGCACAAACTGCGGCAAATGCACCGAGGCTTGTCCGACAAAGGCGATAAAGACAATCACAATCGAATAAATTCATTAAAAATCAGGCTGTCATCATTTGATGACAGCCTTTTTTGGTTTTAGCAGCAACCCGATCTGTTGCAACCGCAGCCGTTGTCATTATCAGCGAGTAAGATAATGATGATAATGAGAATCAAGAGACCGTTGTTGTTAAAAAAGTTATTCACCGTGTTGCCTCCCTTCGTCGTTCATCATTACATACTATGTCGGGAAAGAAATTGTGTTAAAACAGAAGCTCGGAATTTGACCTTCGGGCTTTTTATAAAAAAATCAAAAAAATTAAAATTGTTAGAAAATTAAAGAAAATCAAAGAAAATACCGTATTTGATAAGAAAAACGAACAAATTTGACCTTTTTTGACCTTTGACTTAACTCAAAAGGCGGCTATAATGATAGTCACAAAGGTCAAAGAAAGTCAAAGTCAAAGAGAGGCGATAAACAAATGAATCTCAGTAAGGAAATAGCGAATATGATAATCGAAATGCTTGATTCGGACGGAACAAGCGCGGAAATCCGCCGAAATGACCTTGCGGAACGGATAGGCTGCGTACCGAGTCAGATAAATTACGTTATTTCATCACGCTTTACACCCGAGAGAGGATATATCGTCGAAAGTCAAAGAGGCGGCGGCGGATATATCAGGATTACAAGAGCGCAATATGACCTTTCAACACTTAAAATGCATCTTATAAACTCAATCGGAACAAGCGTTGACGAAAAGACCTGTAAGGCGAATGTAATAAATCTTCACGACAGAGGGCTTCTTACGGACGAACAGGCAAAGCTTATCGTGACCGCTGTTTCGGACAAAATATATAAGGAATTGCCCGAAGAAAACAGAAACAAATTCAGAGCGTCGATGTTCAAACAGATGCTTCTGAGCACTATGAATTAAAGGAGAGATATTTATGTTGTGTCAGAACTGTAAAAAAAATGAGGCTACAACTCATATAAAGACAATCGTAAACGGAGAAGCTACGGAAGCTCACCTTTGCTCGGACTGTGCAAAGAGCCTCGGCTATGACGGAGTCTTTTCGGACTTCGGCTTTAACTTCTCGGATATGTTAAGCTCGTTCTTCACGGAGCCCGCTATGGCGGCTCTCGGCGGCAGGTCGCTTCGCTGCGACAAGTGCGGAAGCACTTTTAACGATATAGTAAGAAGCGGAAAAATCGGTTGCGCCGATTGCTATTCGACATTTTACGACAAGCTGTTGCCGTCGCTTGAAAGGCTTCACGGCAGAACCCACCACGAGGGTAAAATCCCCAACGGCATTATAGAGGTTCCCGACAAGAGCGAAAAGGAAAAATTACAGGATGAGCTCAAACAGGCGGTTGATGAGCAGAACTACGAAAAAGCCGCAGAGCTCAGAGACAAGATTAAAGCATTGGAAAGCGAGGGAAAATAAATGAGTAAATGGTACATCGGCGAGGGAGACCACAACGATATAGTCATTTCGACGAGGATAAGACTTGCGAGAAACCTTGCAGACTATCCTTTTCCCGTACGCCTTGACAACAAGAGCAAAATCGAAGTAAACGAAAAAATAAGAGACGCTCTCAAGGACAAGGAAAATCTTACCTACACGGAACTCAAAACACTTACCCGTTCGCAAATCGTTTCCCTTGCGGAAAGGCATCTCATCAGCCCCGAATTTGCGTCGAATTCCGACGCAAGAGCGTTGCTTATGTCCGACAACGAGGATATAAGTATAATGCTTTGCGAGGAGGACCACATAAGGCTTCAGGTTATGAAGCCGGGACTTGCGCTCAAAGAAGCGTATGAGCTTGCGGATAAGATAGATACCGAAATCAACAAGTCGCTCAAATATGCGTTTGACGAAAAACTCGGCTACCTTACGCAGTGCCCGACAAATCTCGGCACGGGTATGAGAGCCTCCGTGATGCTCCATTTACCGGCACTTACCGCAAAAGGTCAGATTGGCTCACTTGCTTCAACCGTTTCAAAGCTCGGACTTACAATCAGAGGAGCTTACGGCGAGGGTACATCAGCCATGGGCGACCTTTATCAGTTGAGCAATCAGGTATCGCTCGGAATAAGCGAAAAATCGGCTATCGACAATCTTAAAACAATTACGCTTCAGCTGGCGGCACAGGAACGCGCGGCAAGAGCGGAGGCGGCTAAGAGCATTGAGACCGAGGACGCCGTTTTCAGAGCATACGGAATACTCAAATCGGCAAGAATATTAAGTACAAAAGAATTTATGAGTTTAATCTCCAAGGTTCGTTTCGGTGCGGTTTGCGGAATGATAAACACAGACCTCAAAACGATAAACGAGCTTATGGTATCCATGCAGCCTGCGACGATAAACGCCTTTGTAGGCAAAACGCTCACATTGGAAGAGCGTGATGTCGAAAGGGCGAAAATCGTCAGAGAAAGGTTATAAGGACGGTGCGGGCGGAGATTTAATTCTTCGCCCGTTTCACAGAACAAAGAAAGGATGATGTTTTATGTTCAAATTCACAGGTTTTACGGAAAAAGCAAACAAAGCCCTTAACAAGGCTGTTGAGTGCGCACAGAACCTCGGACATACCTATATAGGCAGCGAACATTTGCTTTTGGGACTTTTGTCCGATACCGCAACAGTTGCGGGCGTTGTCCTATCAACAAGGAAAATAAAATTCGACGATGTCGAAGAATACATCAAACAGACCGTGGGTGTAGGTATGCCCACACAGCTCGGAGCACAGGACTTTACCCCGAGAAGCAAGAAGATAATCGAAAATGCGGTTTATCTTGCAGGCAGAACGGGTTATTCCCTTGCGGGTACGGAGCACATTTTGCTCTCGATAGCAAGCGATGATTCCTGCTATGCTTATCAGATTTTGTCGCGGGCAGGCATTTCCTCGGAAAGCATTATGTCCGATATTTCAAAGAAGCTGATGAATTCGGCGTCCGGCAACGGACAGGACGACAAGCAGTCGGGCACGGGCAATGAAACCCTTGACCAGTTTTCAAGGGATTTGACCGAACTTGCAAAGCAGGGCAAGATTGACCCCGTAATCGGCAGACACGATGAGATTGAAAGGGTTATTCAGATTTTGTCAAGAAGAACCAAAAACAATCCCTGCCTTATCGGCGAACCCGGCGTAGGTAAAACCGCAATAGCCGAGGGCTTGGCGCTTAAAATCGTATCGGGCGAGGTTCCCGAAACTCTTAAAAACAAGAAAATCGTTTCGCTTGACCTCACAAGTATGGTCGCAGGCACAAAGTACAGAGGCGACTTTGAGGAAAGAATTAAAAAGGTAATCGACGAGGTCAAGGCGTCGCCCGACATTATCCTGTTTATCGATGAGGTTCATACTCTTATCGGTACGGGCAGCGCAGAGGGTGCGGTTGACGCCGCAAACATTCTTAAACCCTCGCTTGCAAGGGGCGAATTACAGGTAATCGGCGCTACCACGATTGAGGAGTACAGAAAGAATATCGAAAAGGATGCGGCTCTTGAAAGAAGGTTCCAGCCCGTAATGGTTGACGAACCGTCCAAGCAAGAGGCTGTTGAAATCCTTAAAGGCTTGCGTGATAAATACGAGGCTCATCATAAGGTTAAAATTTCCGACTCGGCAATCAAGGAAGCGGTTGATTTGTCGGTAAGATACATTGCCGACAGATACTTGCCCGACAAGGCTATCGACTTAATCGATGAGGCGGCGTCAAGGGTAAGGCTTCGTACCTTTACCGAACCGCCCGAATTGCAGGACCTTGAAAAGAAAAAGAAAGACCTTGAGGCTGAAAAACTCAGCGCAGTAAATTCGCAGGACTTCGAGCTTGCGGCAAAGCTGCGTGACGAGGAAAAAGAGCTTGCCGACTCCCTTGAAAAGAAAAAAGAGGAGTGGAGAAACAAGGCGGGCAGAAGCAAAGACGAGGTAACGGGCAAGGAAATTGCCGAAATCGTTTCGCTTTGGACGGGCGTTCCCACGGCGCAGTTGACCGAGCAGGAAAGCGAAAGACTTCTTCATATGGAGGAAACGCTTCACAACAGGATTATCGGTCAGGACGAGGCAGTTAAGGCTGTCTCAAGGGCAATAAGGCGTTCGAGAACAGGTCTTAAAGACCCGAAAAAGCCTATAGGTTCGTTTATATTCTTAGGACCTACGGGCGTAGGTAAAACAGAGCTTTGTAAAGCTCTTGCACAGACGCTCTTCGGCGATGAAAACGCAATGATAAGGCTTGATATGTCCGAATATATGGAGAAACACACGGTGTCCCGTCTTGTAGGTTCGCCTCCCGGATATGTAGGTTACGAAGAGGGCGGACAGCTTACCGAGAAGATAAGAAGAAAACCGTATTCGGTAGTTCTTTTCGATGAGATTGAAAAGGCTCACCCCGATGTATTCAATATGCTTTTGCAGATACTCGACGACGGTATCCTTACCGATTCGCAGGGCAGGCGTGTTGACTTCAAAAACAGCGTTATCATAATGACCTCGAATGTCGGCGCTAAGCTTATAACGCAGAAAAATGCCGCATTCGGCTTCACGGGCGACGAGAAGTCAAAAGAGGAAGCAAAGGAAAAGGAGCAGATAAGAGAGGCTGTTATGGGCGAACTCAAAAAGACATTCCGCCCCGAATTCCTTAACCGTGTCGATGACATTATCGTATTCGACAGACTCCAAAAGGATGACATCAAGAAGATTGCCGTTAACCTCCTCGACTCGCTTAAAAAGCGTGTTGAAGAGCTCGGCATCGGAATTGAGTTTACCGATAATGCGATAAGCGACATTGCCGACGCAGGCTTTGACGAAGTTTACGGTGCAAGACCTCTTAAAAGGGCTATTCAGAACAAGATTGAAAACCTCTTGTCGGAGGAAATGCTCGAAAACAAGGTTGTCAAAGGCAAGAATTATGTCTGCGATTCGGAGAACGGCGAGTTTGTCTTTAAGGAGAAATCCGCAGAGACTAAATCAGCCGAAGGATAATCGCACGGACAAAATGTGCCGATAATAAGGTACGAATAAAAAGAACAGGCGTTCTCGCAAGAGAGCGCCTGTTCTTGTGTGCTGTGTATGGATTGGAAATTCATTATCGCAGGGGGACACCGTAGGGCGGGAGCAGCGCCCTTGCGGGCGAGATAATAGTGAAGAGTGAATAGTGAATAGGTGTGGGTGCAGCACCCTTGCGGCTGTCCGAAATCCGCAAAAGTCGGTAGTGATGACATGGTAGGGCGGGGGTTTGCTCCCGCCGCTGTTTTGTGTGAAGCCAAGGTGTTTGCAGGACTGAGCCTTCCTCTGACGAGGAAGGTGGCACGCCGTAGGCGTGTCGGAAGGAGAGAAAGCAATAAATCTCAAATTTTCGTTATCTCTCCCTCAGTCAAACGCAGAGCGTTTGACAGCTCCCTCGTCAGAGGGAGCCTTTGTTTGTTAATGCGGCTTGGAGCGCCGCACAAAATCGACCGCTACGCCAACATATGCTCCCTTTCCATAAACACAAAAAAGCACCCGATTACGGGTGCTTAATGTTACCGAAAGCTTATTCTTCCGTTGTGTCTGTGCTTTCTGCGCTGTCTGCGGAAGCTTCCATTTCGCTGACTCTCTTTGCTCTTCTCTCTTCAAGGTCTGCGAGCATATTTTCCTTGAACTCGCCGTGAACGGGGAAGAATATCCACGAGATGCCGAACAAAAATCTTGCGATAGCCGGCATAAGAGCGAATACCGCAAAGAAGCCTCTAAGAACGGTCGGGTTGGTTTCGCGGATTACATCGCCGAGTGCGTCCTTGTGAGCAACATAGCCGACAAGCGTAATTACAAGACCCGAAAGGAGACCCGTAACCGCATTTGCGAGCTTGCCGAAATAGTTTGTAACGGTCTGTACAAGCGCCTCGTTACGCACGCCGTATTTCCATTCGCTGTAATCGTAAACATCGCCCTGCAAAACTGCCTGACAAACACGGATTATACAGTTCGGGAGACCGCATATTGTAAGCATAAGGGTTATGTAAACCATATTGAGAACGCAGGGGAGCGTTTCGTCGTAACTGCCGAACGGCTTGTAGCCGATAACAAACATAAGCGTGTAAGCGATACCGCCGAAAACACCTGCGCCGAGGGCGGTGTTCCTTGCTCCGAATTTACGGATAAGCTTGGGGGTCAGGGGAGTGATGATATAGTTCGGAAGTCCCGTGAAGAGACCTGCAAGCGTTCCGTGGAAAAGGCTTCCCGTGTTGTGAAGCCAGAAGAAGCTCTCCGTTGAAGCGCCTACGCTCTTGAAGCCGTTGAAGAAGTTTGCAATGACCGAAATAAACATCGGCTTGTTCTTAAACGCGTTCTTGAACGATTCGAGAATACCGATTTCCTGCATTTGCTCACGGGAAGCAAGCGGCACTCTTTCACGCATTGCGAAGAAGCCGTAAACAGCGGTAACCGCGGCAATCACAACCATTGCAATCGCAAATGTCGTGTAAATGCTCTGCATACCGACCTTGCCCTTGGTAAGCGAAATGAATACGGGAACGAGCGAGGGAACCCATGTTCCGAAAAGCTCGAAGAATTTTGATGTTGCGATAAGGTTGTCACGCTCTTTTATGTTGGGCGTGATGTTATAAAGAAGAATGTTCCACGCATTGAAGTAGGACATACCGAGGTTGTACGCAAAAATAGCAATAATTGCCCAAACAACCTTTTGCGTCTGACCTGAAAGAAAGGCGGGCGTGGTAAACAGCATCATTGTTGCCGCCGCCCAAACGGGAACGGTAATTATCATATACGGGCGAAGTCTGCCCCAACGGGTTCTTGTCCTGTCGATGATAAGACCCGAGAGCGAGTCGTCAAGTGCGTCGTATATGGACTCGAAGAAAACTATAAGTCCGTACGCCTTACCCGAAATGCCCAAAAAGCTTATCATAAAGAACTGCCTGTACGAGTCAACGAACTGGCTCAAATTCTTCTGACCGAAGGTCGTTAAAAGAAATGCGACAATCTCGCTCGGGCGAAGGTATCTTCTGTTACCTGCCGATGCTTTTTCGATTTCTTTTTCGACTTCGTTTTCAAGCTCCGTTTCATTCATTTCAATAACTTCTGAAGTTGCCAAAGAATCACATCCTAACCAAATGTCTGCCTCGCAGACGAATACTATAATATAATATCATATTTTAATGTACTAAATCAATAGATAATCGGATAATAGAAGCAATTTTATTTACCGAATTTTTTTGACTGCGCCACGGCAAGCGAATCACACCGTTCGTTTTCGGGGTGTCCTGCGTGCCCCTTGACCCAAATAATCTCCACATTGTGCGTTTCGAGAAGCCCCAAAAGCTCCTCCCAAAGGTCTGCGTTGAGCGCAGGCTTTTTGTCGCTCTTTTTCCAGCCGTTCGCCCTCCACGATTTTGCCCAGCCGAGCCTTATTGCGTCGCCGACATATTTTGAATCGGTCGTAAGCCTTATGTCACACGGCATTTTAAGCGCTTTCAAGCCCTCGATAACGGCGGTAAGCTCCATACGGTTGTTGGTCGTCTGTGCTTCGCCGCCCGACAGTTCTTTTTCTTTTCCCTTACATCTTAAAACGGTTCCCCAGCCTCCCGGACCGGGGTTGCCCGAACAGGCTCCGTCGGTAAACATTTCCACAAAGGGTCTCGGACTCATTTTTTCACCTCAAAAACTTATGTTCAAAAATCCGTACATATCTCACGGTAAAATATATCTGTAATTTTACCACTGTTTTCACTGTTTTACAACAGGTAAAGATTATAAAGGCGCACGGCGGTCAACAATATAATAAATATAATCGGAAAACGGGGGAAATAATCAATGACAGAGTCTGAAAACAGCCTTTTTATGTGTAAAGGCGAAGAACTTGACACCAACGATATTTCGGCAATCGGTACGGCGCTTGCTTTAAGCGGTATCGGGGCGAAAACGGGCGTTGCTACGAACGGAAGCAAGCTTGCGAAATCGGCGGCATACTCGCTTATGGGCGCACTTTCGGCGGCGTCGTGCAGGGTATGGGATTTCGGCGAGAGCTTTTTCTCACAATTTGAATATCTTGTAAAATTTTGCTCGCTTGACTCGGGCGTTTTCATAAGCAGAAAAAATTCCGCCGCCGTCATCCGCATTTGCGGAAAGCACGGTATGCCCGTATCGGAAAAGGTACAAACCGAAATAGAAAATCATATAAAAAACAGACGCTTTGTTTCCCGTGCACCGTCGGATTACGGCGAAATTTCCGAAATGCGCGGCGTTAGTATGATGTATCTGCGCCAGCTTTTGAGACAGTCGGGCGGAGAAATTAAAAACACCTCGTGCTTTGTAAAATGCAGAAACGAAAAAATATCCTCGGTTATGGAGGACTGCCTTTACCGCCTCGAATGTAAGCAGGGAGACGAAATGACTCTGAAAATAAACAACGACGGAAAATCTGTCTCCGTTTTTCACAGGGATTGCGGCTGGCTGCCGTTCGACAGGATTTGTGCAATTTTGGTAAAATACGAGGCTCAAAACGGAAAGGATATTGCCGTACCGTTCAATGCGCCGTTTGTGCTGTCGGATATAGCAAAAAACGAGGGCGTGAGGGTTTACGGATATTCTTTTTCCGATACGGATTATCCCGTACAGGTGCAGAGCGTGATTGACGGCTGCACATTTTTGACCGACGGACTTTTTGCTGCCGTAAAGCTGCTTTGGGCGGTGTCGGATACGGGAAAAAGCGTTGCGGCTCTCTCAAAAGAGCTGCCCGAATTCTATGTTTCGAGAAAAATCGCCGACAGCCCGTTTGACCGCTCTGATTTCCGCCGTGAGTGCGAGGGAAAGGGCATCGAGGTCAAAAACGGGGCGGCGGTTTTCGATTACGGACACGGCAGGGCGCTTGTAACGCCGTCGAGAACGGGCAGAAAAATACACATTTTGTCCGAAGCGGCAAATTATGAATTTTCAAAGGAAATATGCGCCTTGACGCAGGAGCGTTTTGATAACCTAAGCATTGACACAAACGGCAAATAATAGTATTATATTATAATCTATAAGTATGTCTTAAAAAACATCGTAAATATATATTTAATTTGTATTAAGCAACAGGAGTTTACAAATGGCAAACATAAAAAAATCAGAAAATAAGCCTAAGGCTCCGCAGGGCAAAACAAAGCGCAAAAGCGCCGAAGCGCCTGCATCCCAGGGCAAAAAGGGCTATCCGAAAAATACGGACGGCAAAAAGAAAACCGCGCAAAAACAGCAAGGCAAGTCAAAGAACTATCAGAGAAAGCCCGCTCAAAATCAGAGAGGAAGAAAAAAGACCAAGAAGAACGATGTTCCGATAAACATTACTTTCCTCGGCGGACTTAACGAGGTCGGCAAGAATATGACTCTTTACGAGTGTCAGGGCGATATGATACTTGTCGATTGCGGACTTGCTTTCCCCGACCCCGATATGCTCGGCGTCGACCTTGTAATACCCGATTTTTCCTATGCGGTGCAGAACGCAGACAAGATAAAGGGTATTTTCATCACGCACGGACACGAGGACCATATCGGCGGCCTTGCGTTTTTGCTTAAAGAAATGAACATTCCCGTCTATTCGACAAGGCTTACAATCGGTCTTATCGAGGGAAAATTGAGGGAGCACAAGCTGCTTGACAAGGCAAAGCTCAATGTCGTAAATCCGGGCGACAAGGTAAGCCTCGGCTGCTTTGAGGTCGAGCTTATTCATGTCAACCATTCAATCCCCGACGCAGTTGCACTCGCTATAAAATCGCCTGCCGGCGTAGTGGTTCAGACGGGCGACTTCAAAATAGACACAACGCCCATTGACGGCGGCGTAATCGATATGGCAAGGCTCGCACAGCTCGGAAACGAGGGCGTGTTGTGCCTTTTGTCCGACTCTACAAACGCCGCAAAACCGGGCTTTACGGAATCGGAAAGAAAGGTCGGCGACACCTTTGCGACACTCTTTGCAAAGGCAAACGGCAGACGGCTTATCGTAGCCACCTTCGCTTCAAACATCCACAGGGTTCAGCAGATTATCGACGCTGCGGAAAGGCTCGGCAGAAAGGTTGCGCTCTCGGGCAGAAGCCTTGAAAATGTCGTTACCATCGCCGCAGAACTCGGATATATAAAAATCCCCGAAGGTCTGTTGGTCGGCATTGATCAGATAAACAGGTATCCGTCGGATAAAATGGTAGTCGTTACAACGGGAAGCCAGGGCGAGCCTATGTCCGCTCTTTACAGAATGGCCTTTTCCGAGCACAGAAAGGTCGATATAGGACCGAACGACTATGTAATCATCTCGGCAACGCCTATCCCCGGCAATGAAAAGATGGTCGGCAAGGTTGTCGACGAGCTTCTCAAGCAGGGTGCGGAGGTCGTTTACGAGAGAATGTACGAGGTTCATGTTTCGGGACACGCCTGCCAGGAAGAGCTCAAAATTATGATGAGCCTCACAAAGCCTAAATACTTTATCCCCGTTCATGGCGAGCAGAAGCATTTGAGAAAGCACGCCGCACTGGCGAGTTCAATGGGCATTGCTCCGCAGAATATAATAATCGCCGACAACGGAAAGACCGTTGAGGTGTCCGAAAACTCAATTAAGATTGCGGGCGAGGTCACTTCGGGTATGGTGTTTGTCGACGGTACGGGCGTCGGAGATGTCGGAAGCGTGGTTTTAAGAGACCGTACAAAGCTTGCCGAGGACGGCATAGTTATCATTGCGCTCTCAACCGACAGCGCTACGGGCGATGTCATATCGGGACCCGAGGTCATAACAAGGGGCTTTGTATATGTCAGGGAGTCCGAACAGCTCATAGACGCAACAAGGCGCCTTTGCGAGGATGTCCTTGCCGACTGCATGTATGACAGAATTACCGACCACGGAACAATCAAGAACAAGCTCCGTGACGCGGTTTCAAAGCATATTTATTCAACCACAAGGCGCAGTCCTATGGTTCTGCCTATTATTATGGAGGTGTGAGCTTGAATTTCGATGTCGAACGGGCGCAGCCTATAAGTGCGGCGGTCGAGAAGGCAATACTTCATTCGTCAAATGTGCTCATAATGGGGCACAAGTATTCGGACAGCGACTCTCTCGGAGCGGCTACGGGAATGCTGAAGTTTTGCAAAGATCTCGGAAAAAGCGCAAAAATCGTAATTTCGGTCAAGACAAGCCTTGCCACACTTCTTATAAATCATCTTAAAAAGAATGATTTGGGAAGCGAGCTTATCAGCGTTGACGAGGGTAAGAAGCTTGTAAATTCAAACACTTTGCTTATCGTTGTCGATACCCACAGAGCGGCGTTCTTTGAAAGCCGTGAGATATACGAGAGCGTAAGGGATGTAATTGTAATCGACCACCACGAGAAATCGGGCGACTGCGTTGAGGACGCACATGTGTTTTATCAGGATTCGGGCGCTTCCTCGGCGAGTGAGATGGTAACGCAGCTTATCTACTGCAACGAAAAGGTAAATCTCACTCCAGTTTACGCAAACGCCCTGCTCTCGGGCATAATGCTCGACACAAGGGACTTTATGCTCAGAACCACTCCCGTGACATTTGAATGTGCGGCGTATCTCCGTTCCTCTGGTGCGGACATTGCGGCGGTCAAGCATTTCTTCAACAACTCACTTAAAAACAAAAAATTAAAGGGCAAGATAGTCCTTGCGGCGTATGAATATTCAAACTGCGCCATTTCGGTGGCAAATGTCAAAAGCGACAACATAAGAATCATATGCTCGCAGGCGGCGGACGAACTGCTTACGGTAAATGATGTCGAAGCCTCCTTTGTGCTGTTCAAAACGGATAACATTGTAAACATATCGGCACGCTCAAAGGGCAAGGTAAATGTCAGAATGATAATGGAGTCGTTTTCGGGCGGCGGCCATATGACAATGGCGGCATGTCAGCTTGAGGACGCGGACATTGACGAAGTAAGGCTCGAACTTGAAAAGAAATTGGACGAATATTTCGCAAACAATAAATAAACGGAGGTAATAGTGTGAAAAATCACACTATTTAACTATTGCCCTCAAAATTTGCCTTTGGCAAAATTTGAGCCGGCAGAAATCACCATCCACGCCTGTTCAGGCAACGCAGGCTAAATTAGGTGATTTTTAATAAACTATTTGTTGCCTGAAAGGCTATGGTGATTTCTATGGAAGTTATTTTGAAAGCGGATGTTAAGGGTCTCGGCAAAAAGGGCGAAAAGGTTAAGGCTTCGGACGGCTATGCGAGAAACTACCTTTTTCCGAAAAATCTTGCGGTAGAGGCAAACGCTCAGGCTATGACCGAATACAAGAACAGCGAGGCTTCAAAGCAGCACAAGCTTGAGGTTGAAATAGCAAACGCAAACGAGGCGAAAAACAAGCTTGATTCAAAGACCGTAAAGCTCAAGGCGAAAGCGGGTCAGAACGGCAAGCTCTTCGGCTCGATAACCTCAAAGGATGTTGCGACGGAGATTAAAAACCAGCTCGGAGTCGATGTCGACAAGAGAAAAATTTCAATGGCTGACATCAAGAACTTCGGAACATACTCGGCAGAGGTCAAGCTCTATCAGAACATAAGCGCGGAAATTTCCGTCGAAGTCGGCGAATAATTTTTACGGGTGGAAATGATGGATAACGTTTTATTTGACCAGAACAACGAGCCGTACAGCCTTGAAGCGGAGCAGGCGGTTCTCGGCAGTCTTCTTATGGACCCCGACTGCCTTTTGAGCATTGCGGACATTACAAAGGCGGAGCACTTCTATATCCCGCAGCACCGTGAGATTTTCTCGATTATCGTAAATCTCGACGCAATCGGACAGAAGTTTGACGCTTTGCTTGTCCTCGAGGAGCTTAAAAACAAGGGCATTTACGACGACGCAGGCGGCAAGAATTATCTTGCACAGCTGGCGCAGATAGTGCCGTCAACAGCAAATGTTGTGGCTTACGCCAAAATCGTAAAGGAAAAATATGTTCTTCGCACGCTCCTCAACACCGCAAAGGAAATCGCAAACGACGCTGCGGCGGCAGAGGCTTCGGCGGATCAGATACTTAACTCCGCCGAGCAGAAGATTTACGACATAAGGCAGGGCAGAACCACTGTCGGACCCACAAAGATAAGCGATATTATCTATAACGAGGTATATGAGGACTTGCGTAAAAAGACCTCACCCGACAGGGAAAAGTACCTCGGTATTTCAACGGGCTTCGGTATGCTCGATAAATACACCACGGGCTTTAACAAATCCGACCTTATTCTTATCGGTGCCCGCCCCGCAATGGGTAAAACGAGCTTTGCACTGAATGTCGCAAGAAATATGGCTGTTACGGGCAGAAAAAAGGTTGTTTTCTTCTCTTTGGAGATGTCAAAGGAACAGCTTGCGCAGAGGATACTCGCCACCGAGGCAAGAGTTGAGTCAAGCAAGTTCAGAACGGGCGAAATTTCTCCCGAGGAATGGAACAGAATAGGCGAAGCGGCTTACGCACTCAACGACGCCGAGCTGTATTTTGACGATACCTCGACAATTACCGTAAACGAGATGAAATCAAGAGTCAGACGAATGAAAAATGTCGACTGCGTGATTATAGACTACTTACAGCTTATGTCGGGCACAAAAAAGACCGACAGCCGTGTTCAGGAGGTTTCGGAAATTACAAGAAACTTAAAGCTTATGGCAAAGGATTTGCACATCCCCGTCGTAACCTGTTCACAGCTGAACCGTTCGACCGACGCAAGAGGTAAAGCGCACCGTCCGCAGATGTCGGACTTGCGTGAATCGGGCTCAATAGAGCAGGACGCCGATATTATTCTTATGCTTTACCGTGAGGGCTACTACGAGAGCGACGGTAAGGACGACGATAAGGCGGCGGAGCTCAATGCCGCAATGGACAACAAGGCTCAGGTGCTTGTCGTTAAAAACAGACACGGTTCAACGGGCGATGTTGACCTCAACTGGACCAAGGAATTTACATTATTCTCATCTTTGGAGACTGCAAGGAATGAATAAGGACAGTGTGCTTTCCGTAATCAAAAAATACGGTATGCTTGAAAACTGTGACAGGGTTGTTGTCGGGCTCTCGGGCGGAGCGGATTCGGTCTGTCTTTTGAGCGTGCTCAATTCTCTTAAAGACGAATACGGCTTTTTGCTTGTCGCCGCACACATCAACCACGGCATCAGGGGTGCGGAGGCTCAAAGAGACGAGCAAAGCTGCAAGGCGCTGTGCGAAAAGCTCGGCGTTCCGCTTGAAATTCTCCATGCCGATATTCCTGCTCTTTCAAAGCAGAGGGGTTTGGGCGAGGAGGAGTGCGGACGGCAGGTACGGTATGAATTTTTCCGTTCTCTCGCAGGGAAAAACGGTAAAATCGCCACGGCGCACAACTTAAACGACAATGCAGAAACGCTTTTGCTCAACCTTGTAAGGGGAACGGGCTCAAAGGGGGCGTGCGGTATTCCCCCTGTCAGGGACAATATAATAAGACCGCTTATCGAAACCGACAGGAAGGACATTGAACGCTACTGTGCTCAAAACGGACTTTCCTATGTTACGGACAGCACAAATCTCGAATGTGAGTATTCACGCAATAAAATAAGAAACAGAGTTTTACCGTTACTCTGTGAAATAAACGAAAACGCCGTCGGTGCGCTTTCGGGCTTTATTTCGAGAATGAGGGAGCAGGAAGCCTTTGCGGACGGCATAACCTCGGAAAAATATTCGCTTTGCGTAAAGGACGGGGTCTTGCTCGAAAAGGAGTTTTCGGCTTTGGACGCATTTCTTCAAAAGCGTGTTGCGGCAAGGTACTTAAAAGAGGTATCGCACGGCGAGGTTGAGGCAAAGCATATTGACGGTTTTATCCGATTTGTCGGAAGCGGAAAAAGCCTTGTGAGCGTTTCGTCCGTACGGCTTGTCAGCAGGGACGGAAAAATTTTCAAAAAGCCCGAGACGGCAGAACCGTTTTCGGCGGAGCTGCCGCTTGACGGCACGGTTGTGAATTTGCCGTTTTGCAAGGCCAGTGCGGAATGTTTCGACACAAAAGATTTACAAAATCTTAATAAAGATATATTGGATAATCTTATCGATTGTGATAAAATATCCAATGCACCGATACTCAGAAGCAGAAAAAACGGCGACAAATTCACTCTTTCAAAAAGGAATGTCACAAAGACCGTCAAAAAGCTTTTCAATGAGGACAAAATTCCTCCCGAGGACAGGAACAGGGTTATAATCCTTGAAAACGGCGGCGAGGTCGTGTGGCTTCGGGGTTACGGAACGAACAAAAAATACCGTGTAAGCACGGCAACGAAAAAAGCACTCAAATTAAACATAAGTCAGGAGCAGGGGTAAAAATGGATAGCAAAAACATTATGGAGAATGATATTGAACAGGTGCTTCTCTCACAGGAGCAGCTTAAAGAAATCGTCAAGGGTCTCGGCGAGCGCATATCCGAGGATTACAAGGGCAAAAAGCTTCTTTTGGTAAGCGTTCTCAAGGGCTCGGTTGTTTTTATGGGCGACCTTATGAGGGAGATTAAAATCCCGTGCTGTATCGACTTTATGGCGGTATCGAGCTACGGCAATTCCACCTCTTCTTCGGGCGTTGTAAAAATCATAAAGGACCTTGATACCAATGTTATCGAGGGCTCCGATTTGCTTATTGTCGAGGATATTCTCGACAGCGGCAAAACGCTTCATTACCTTATAGATATTCTTTCAAGAAGAAATCCGTCGAGCATTAAGATATGCACTCTTCTCGACAAGCCGGACAGAAGAGCGGTTGACCTTAAAGCCGATTATTCGGGAGCTACGATTCCCGACGCATTTGTTGTCGGTTACGGACTTGACTATGCGGAAAAATACAGAAATTTGCCTTATGTAGGCATTCTCAAACCCTGTGTTTACGAGAATGATTAAAGGAGAGAAAGTTAATTGAAAAAAAACAGCAATTGGAAAGCAATAATCCCTTATGTTGTAATTCCGTTGGTGCTTGTGCTCTTTATTTCCGTTTACTATCTTGGCGGCACTCAAACTAAAAAGAAAACGGAGTACTATGAGGTCGTCAATATGTTTGAAAACCATATGGTAACCGAATACAAGCTCAACCTTACAAGCGGTGCGCTTGAATACAAGCTCAAGGACGACAACACGACTTATAAATACACCGTGCCGAATGTCAGCCTTTTTGTCGATGACATTCACGACGATGTTGTGGAATACAATAAGGAAAACCCCGACAATCAGATTAAAATGGATTATGCTTCGGGTTCGTCAAATTCGTGGTGGGTAAGCCTTTTGCCGACCGCAGTTATGATTCTTTTGCTTGCGGGCGTAATGCTCTTTATGTTCAAGCGTATGAACCAGAGCGTCCAGAACGAAAACAACAGGGCGATGTCGTTCGGCAAGGCACGCTATAAAAAGAACGACGAAAAGAACACGACAACCTTTGCCGATGTTGCGGGTGCAGACGAGGAAAAGGAAGAGCTTGAAGAGATTGTGGAGTTTTTGAAAGCTCCTAAGGACTTCAGCGCTCTCGGCGCAAGAATACCCAAGGGCGTGCTCCTTGTGGGCCCTCCCGGTACAGGTAAAACATTGCTTGCCCGTGCGGTTGCAGGCGAGGCGGGCGCTCCGTTCTTCTCAATTTCGGGCTCCGACTTCGTTGAAATGTATGTCGGCGTCGGTGCTTCCCGAGTAAGAGACCTTTTTGCGGAGGCGAAGAAAAACGCTCCGTCTATTATTTTTATCGATGAAATCGACGCAGTCGGCAGACACAGAGGCGCAGGTATGGGCGGCGGCCACGACGAGAGAGAGCAGACCCTTAACCAGCTGCTTGTCGAAATGGACGGCTTCGGACCCAACGAGGGCGTTATCGTAATTGCCGCTACAAACCGTCCCGACATTCTTGACCCGGCTCTTTTAAGACCCGGCAGATTTGACAGACAGGTTACCGTAAACTATCCCGACTTAAAGGGCAGGGAAGAGATACTCAAGGTTCACGCAAGGAAAAAGCCCCTCGGACCCGATGTGAATCTTCGCAATATTGCAGGCGCAACCGTAGGCTTTACGGGCGCTGACCTTGAAAATCTTCTTAACGAAGCGGCTTTGCTTGCGGCAAGAAGAAAATTAAAGGCAATCACAATGAAAGAAATCGAAGAGGCTACAATGAAGGTCGTTGTCGGCACGGAAAAGAAGTCTCACAAGATTTCCGAAAAGGACAAAAAAATTACCGCTTATCACGAGGCGGGTCATGCGGTTACCTCGTTCTATCTTGAACACGAGGACCCCGTTACCCACATTTCAATCGTACCGAGAGGTATGGCGGGCGGCTTTACAATGTATCAGCCCGAGCACGACGAAATGCACCTTATGAAGTCGAAAATGCTTGACGATATTGTCGGACTTCTCGGCGGACGGGTTGCGGAAAAGATTATTTTCAACGATATTTCCACGGGTGCTTCAAACGATATTGAAAGAGCCAGCGAGCAGGCAAGGAAGATGGTTACGAGATACGGTATGAGCGACACGCTCGGACCTATCGCATTCGGTCAGAATAACGACGAAGTGTTCCTCGGCAAGGATTATAACCATATGAGGAACTACTCCGAGGCTGTCGCTTCGCAGATAGACGAAGAGGTTGAGAAGATTATTCTCAACGCCTATAAGCAGACCGAGGATATACTCACAGAGCATATCGACAAGCTCCACGCCGTAGCGCTTGAGCTTGTTAAGCGTGAAAAGCTTACGGGCGAGGAGTTTAAGCGCCTTATGAACGGCGAAAAGCTTGAGCCCCTGTTCTCTGACGAGGAAGAGGCTAAACCTGAGTCTGAGAGCGAAAAAACCGAAATCGCTGCTGTTGAAACAGAGGCTCCCGAAACGGCGGAAACCTCGGAAAAAACCGACGGCGAAAAGACGGATAATTAAAATTTATGCAGTACAGCACGCCTGTACTGCATTTTTTTACAAAAAACAGTAGATTTACAAATTCATATGTTATATAATAGATTTGTATATTTGTATAGCGAAAGGAAAATACTATGTCCTTACTTAAAAAGATTTTCGGCGACTACTCGACAAAGGAAGTCAAGAGAGTAATGCCGATACAGAAAAAAGTCCTCTCATACGAGGAGGAATACAGCCGTCTTTCGGACGAGCAGTTAAAGGCAAAGACCGAGGAGTTTAAGCAGAGACTTCAGGACGGCGAAACGCTTGACGACATTTTACCCGAGGCGTTTGCAACCTGCCGTGAGGCTTCGTGGCGTGTTCTCAATATGAAGCACTTCCCCGTACAGATAATCGGCGGTATCATACTTCATCAGGGCAGAATTGCGGAGATGAAAACGGGCGAGGGTAAAACTCTTGTCGCAACTCTTCCCGCATACTTAAACGCCCTTACGGGAAAAGGCGTTCATATCGTAACGGTAAACGATTACCTTGCACGCCGAGACTCCGAGTGGATGGGAAAGGTTTTCAGATTTTTGGGCCTTTCCGTCGGACTTATCGTCCACGAGCTCGACAATGAGCAGAGGCGCGCGGCATACAGTGCAGATATAACATACGGTACAAACAACGAGATGGGCTTTGACTATCTTCGTGACAATATGGTAATTTACGCAGAACAGAGGGTTCAGCGCGGACACAGCTTTGCCATTGTCGACGAGGTTGACTCAATCCTTATCGATGAGGCGAGAACGCCGCTTATCATTTCCGGTGCGGGCGACAAGTCCACCGACCTTTACAAGGTTGCGGACAACTTCGTAAGAACCCTTAAAAGGATTACCGTCAAGGAGCTCGACACCAAGATGAACGCCGAGGAAGCGATTGACGCAGACGGCGACTATGTTGTCGATGAAAAGGCAAAGAGCGCAACCCTTACCAAGAGCGGTATCGAAAAGGCAGAGCGCTTCTTTAACCTTGAAAACCTTATGGACGCCGAAAACATCACAATTCAGCACCATATCGACCAGGCTATCCGTGCTCACGGCGTTATGAAGCGTGATGTAGACTATGTCGTCAAGGACGGCGAGGTGCTTATCGTCGACGAGTTTACGGGCAGAATTATGCTCGGCAGGCGTTATTCCGACGGTCTCCATCAGGCTATCGAGGCAAAAGAGGGAGTTAAGGTTGAAAGGGAGTCAAAGACGCTCGCAACCATCACATTCCAGAACTATTTCCGCCTTTATGACAAGCTTTCGGGTATGACGGGTACAGCAATGACGGAGAGCACCGAGTTCCAGGAGATTTACGGACTTGATGTTATCGCAATCCCGACCAACAAGCCCATGATAAGAGACGACCAGAACGACTTGCTCTATAAGACCGAGCAGGCAAAGTTCAACGCTATAATCGAGCAGATTCTCGAAGCTAACGCAAAGGGTCAGCCCGTACTTGTAGGTACGGTAAACATTGAAAAGAGTGAATTGCTTTCAAAGGCTCTTAAAAAGAGAGGCATAAAGCACGAAGTCCTCAATGCCAAGTATCACGAAAAAGAGGCTGAAATCGTAGCACAGGCAGGTAAGTACGGCGCAGTTACAATCGCAACGAATATGGCAGGCCGTGGTACTGATATTATCCTCGGCGGTAACCCCGAGTATATGGCTAAGGCTGAAATGCGTAAAAAGGGCTTCACGGAGGAGCTTATCGCAGAGGCTACGGGCTATGCCGAGACCGACAATGAGGAGATTATCGAAGCAAGGCGCGTTTATCACGAGCTTGAAGAAAAGCATAAGCAGGAGCTTGCCGAAGAGGCGGACAAGGTTCGTGCGGCGGGCGGCCTTTATATAATCGGTACGGAAAGACACGAGTCGAGGCGTATCGACAACCAGTTGAGAGGCCGTGCGGGCCGTCAGGGCGACCCCGGTAAGAGCCGTTTCTATCTTTCGGCTGAGGATGAGCTTTTGAGGCTCTTCGCAGGCGACAGATTTTATATGATTCTCGACACCTTCAATGTTGACGACGATATGCCGCTTGAAACAAAGATGCTCACAAATCTTATCGAGGGCGCACAGAAGAAGGTTGAGGGCAACAACTTCGCAGCAAGACGCCAGGTTCTTAACTTCGACGATGTTATGAATAAGCAGAGAGAGGTTATTTACGGTCAGAGAAATCAGATTCTTGACGGCGTTGACCTTGACGCTACCATAACAAAGATGATTGACGACTATTTCAATCAGCAGGTTGACTTCTATTGCCCGTCGGCGTTGCCCAAGGAAGAATGGAATGTTCAGGGTATGCTTGCAAAGCTCTCATGGGTGCTTGACGGCAGAAACGCAGACGGACTTACAAGTGCGGACGACTTCAAGAAGCTGTTTTTGGACTGCGCTTACAAGAGATTTGAAGACCGCAAGGAAAAATACGGCACCGACATTATGGCGGAGCTTGAAAGAAAGATTCTTCTTGCCAATGTTGACCGCAGATGGATGGATCACATCGACGAGATGGAGGATTTGAAGAACGGTATTTATCTTCGTTCTTACGGTCAGCAGGACCCCGTTGTTGCGTTCAGACTTGAAAGCTTTGATATGTTCGACGAGATGAGCGCGGCTATCTGTGAGGGTACCGTAACGGGTATTCTTACGGTTGTTCTTCGCACAAACGAAGAGGTAAAGCGTGAGGAGCAGGCGAAGATTACCGGCACAAGCGGCGCAACCGACGGAAGCGAAAAGAAACGCCCCGTCAAGAAAGAAAAAAAGGTTGGCAGAAACGACCCCTGTCCCTGCGGAAGCGGCAAAAAATATAAGCATTGCTGCGGCAAGGATGAATAACTGAATACGCAATAAATCAAGACGCACTCTTTGAGTGCGCCTTTTGCCTTTGCCGAAAAGAATTATTGCAAATTAACTGATACAATCAAAATAATATTTCATATCATACCGTAGGGACAGGGCTTGCGGGCGAGGTAAGAGTGAATAGTGAAGAGTGAAGAGGTAAAAGTTGTATAATAAAAACGGACAGCACAACTTGAAAAAATATATCATATAGCGTAGGGCGGGGGCTTGCTCCCGCCGCTTACAGCGCCCTTACGGGCGAATGAAGAATGAAGAATTGTGGGTGCTTCGCACGGATTAAAATATCGCCGTAGGGATAGGGCTCGCCCCTGTCCTAATTTGTTATATATCTCACTGAGGACAGCCGCAAGGGCTGTCCCTACGCTATATGATTGTGCGTTCAGCCTCCCTTGTGTAAAGGGAGGTGCCGAACGAATGTGAGGCGGAGGGATTGTAAAACCCAAACCCACATACAGCCGCAAGGTCTGCCTGTAATAAATATTATAATCCGTGTAAAGCGTTGTATCGGATTATTCTCCCGCATATTTTTCCTGCGTTACAAATTTTTATTTACTTTGACAAGCGAATTGTTTATAATATAAATGTAAAAATTTTTTATACGGGAGATTGTGTATTATGAACGATATAAATGCTCTTTATAAGCTTTGGAGTGAAAAGGCGACTGCCGACGCAGACCTTCTTCCCGAGCTCCGAGAAATCGACGGTAACGAGGACGAAATCCTTGACCGCTTTTATAAGAACCTTGAGTTCGGCACTGCGGGGCTCCGCGGAGTAATCGGCGCAGGCACGAACAGAATGAACATCTACACTGTAAATCAGGCTACGCAGGGACTTGCGGATTATCTCAATTCCGAATTTGAAAATCCGTCGGTTGCGATAGCTTATGACTCACGCATAAAATCGGATGTGTTTGCCCGTTCGGCGGCTTCGGTGCTTGCAGGCAACGGAATTAAGGTTTACATATATCCCGAGCTTGTTCCCACACCCATGCTCTCATATGCGGTTCGTTATTATAAATGCAGCTCCGGCATCATCATTACCGCAAGCCATAACCCTGCCAAGTACAACGGCTATAAGTGTTATGACCCCAACGGCTATCAGATGACGGACGAGGCGGCCGCCAAGACATATGACTTTATTCAGAAGGTCGATATGTTCTCGGGCGTAAAGACGGTTGATTTTGACAAGGCTTTGGCTGACGGAACCGTAGAATATATCACAAACGATGTTGTCGAGAGCTTTTACAATGAGGTCCTCAAAGCAAGGGTAAATCCCGGTATTTGCGAAAACGCAGACCTTTCGGTTATTTACTCTCCGCTCAACGGTACGGGCAACAAGCATGTTAGGGCAATCCTTGACAGAATAGGCATAAAGGATGTCAGAGTTGTAAAGGAGCAGGAGCTTCCCGACGGCAATTTCCCGACCTGTCCGTTCCCGAATCCCGAGATAAAGCAGGTGTTCGAGTGCGGTATCGCAATGACAAAGGAAAGAAAAGCGGATTTGCTTCTCGCTACCGACCCCGACTGCGACAGAGTGGGAATTGCGGTTCTTGACAACGGCGAATACAAGCTTATGACAGGCAATGAAGTCGGAATTATGCTTACGGAGTACATTCTCTCGTCGCTCAAGGAGCAGGGCAGACTTCCCGAAAATCCGATAGTTGTAAAAACGATAGTTACCTCGCATCTCGTTTCCGTTATCGCAAGCAAATACGGCGCACAGACGGCAGACCTGCTTACGGGCTTCAAGTATATCGGCGAGCTTGTTACAAACCTTGAAAAGAAGAACGAAACAGACCGCTTTATTGTCGGTATGGAGGAGTCGTACGGATATTTGAGAGGCGCACACGCAAGGGATAAGGACGCAGTCGTCGCTTCAATGCTTATCTGTGAAATGGCGGCTTATTACAAAAGTAAAGGTATAAGCCTTTACAACCAGATGCAGAACATCTACAAGGAATACGGTATGTTCTTGAACTCGCTGCTCAATTTCAACTTTGAGGGCGCGGCAGGTATGCAGAAGATGAGCGATATGATGACCGCTCTTCGCAATAATCCGCCTAAGACGATTGCGGGCAAAGAGGTCACAGAGGTATCGGATTATAAGCTCAGCACCAGAACCGACACAAAGACGGGTGCGGTTGAGGAAATCAAGCTTCCGAAATCAAATGTCCTCGCATACAAACTTCCGTCGGGCAGCGGCGTAATTGTCCGTCCGTCGGGCACGGAGCCCAAGATTAAAATCTATATCACAGCCGTAGCTTCCGACAGAGCGGCAGCCGAGGAGTTCACAAAGGAAATCTCCGCCGATATGGAAAAAATCATGGGTCTTAAATGATAAAAACAAGGTGAAAAACAAATATGTTCAACAATAAAAAGGTCATTAAAGGACTGTGTATTTTCCTTGCCGTGCTTATGGCGGCAAGCGCACTGACAATTCTCTTTAATGTAATACTTTAAGTGCAAGGCGGCTTATTTTTGTGGAAAACATCCAAAATAAGCCGCCCGTTTTAATGCGTTTATACAAGTTAAACAAAATAATCTTGACTTTATAGGGAAATCTGTTATAATTGTGATTATAGTGGATAAGTTTTTATGTTTTAGTTTTATTTATTGTGCGAGGTAATTGGGTTGTCTGATAATGCTAATTGTTTTTCCGACGAAGAACTTTTACATCTTATTACTTCGGCACAGCAGGGGGACAAAAACGCACTTTCCCGTCTGGTTGAATTTTCCGAGCCTGCCGTTCAGGGTCAGGCAAAGAATTTTTCTGGCAACGGCTTTGAATTTGCCGACCTGTGCCAGGAGGGTATGATAGGCGCACTGTGTGCTGTCGGTACATATAAGGCGGACAGCGGCGCGGCTTTCAGGACTTATCTCAATGTCTGCATTAAAAACAGACTTCTTTCCGTCACAAGGAAGCGTTCGGGCAAAAGCGTTTTCTTTGACAAGGCGGTTCCTCTTTCCGTTGACGGAGAGGACATTGCCGGCTCCGCTTCGCCCGAGGAACAGCTTATCGGCGAGGACGGATACAAGAGGATATTTGAGTTTATCGACTCCGAGCTTTCCGAAAAAGAGCGTGAAACCTTGCTTTTGTTTTTGAGCGGATTGCCATATGAGGAAATAGCGAAAAAAACAGGCGTTACCGTCAAATCCGTTGACGGCACATTGCAGAGAGCAAGGAAAAAACTTAAATTGTTCAAATAACAAGCCCTTCTCGAAGGAGAGCATTTTGATTTATGTGACGGTGCAAGTCCGTTGGGGGTAAAAATATTTTTTATTTTAGCGAGGTTACTTAAAATGTACGAAGACAAGACCCTTATTTGCAAAGATTGCGGCAAAGAGTTCGTTTTCACAGCGGGCGAGCAGGAGTTTTACGCTGAAAAAGGCTTTGTAAACGAGCCCCAGAGATGTAAGGCATGCCGTGACGCGAGAAAGAATGCGGCAAGAGGCGAAAGACAGATGTTCACAGCAACATGTGCAAAATGCGGCGGCGAAGCTAAGGTTCCGTTCCAGCCCAGAGATGACAGACCTGTTTATTGCAGCGAGTGCTTTGCGAAAATGAAGGAAGAAAACGCATAAGCATAAGCAGTTAAAAATATTATGCGGACAAGGCTTTGTGTCGGAAGTTTATTCTGATACGGAGCCTTTTGTTTTTTTGCCTAAAACGGGAATGGGATTTTTTTGCAGTTTGCCCAAAAATTCGACATTTGTCAAATAACACTTTATTTTTTAAGGAAAATTTTGTATTATTATGATGTAAGAGTTTTTGTAAAACAGATTGTTTGAGGTGACAAAAATGAAAGTATCAAAACGCATACTTGCGCTTGTCCTCTGCTTGCTGTTGATGATGTCAACGGTAACGGTGGCTTTCGCAGGAAGCATTTCTTCTTCAACAAAGAAAAATGCCGAAAATGTGGCAAAACAAATGGAGGCGGAGGGCATAGTTCTTCTTAAAAACGAGAACAACGCTTTACCGCTTACCGACAAGAAGGTAAATGTATTCGGTATGGGCTCCGTATCGTTCGCACTCGGCGGAGGCGGCTCGGGCTCGGTAGTTGCCGAAAATGCCGTAACCTTCTATCAGGGACTTGAAAACGCAGGTATTGAGTACAATGAAGAATTGCTTAATGTCTATGTTGATTGGGCTAAAAAGCACTCGATAGCGGAGACGGGTCAGGGACTTGTCGATATGCTTTTGCAGATGCTTAACGGTAAAATTCAGCAGGAGCTTCCCGCCGAGAATCTGACTTCGAGCATACTCGCAAACGCAAAGGCATTTTCCGACACGGCGATTTTTGTTATAACGAGAACGGGTGCGGAAATGGCAGACCTCACTCCCGAGGACGCTAAAATCACCGATACGGAAAAGGCTATAATCGAAAAGCTCAACCGTACATTCAACAATGTAATTATCATTTTCAACACCTGTAATATACTTGAGCTTGATTGGGTAAACGACTACCGCAATGTCAATGCAGTAATGCTTGCGTGGACCCCGGGCGAGTACGGTGCAGACTCCATAGGTAAGGTGCTCTCGGGCGAGATTAACCCGTCGGGTAAACTTGTCGATACGGTTGCTTACAAGATTTCGGACTATCCCACAACCGACAACTTCGGTAACTTTGCTTACTCCGACCAGGTTGCAAGATATTTTGTAAACTATTCGGAGGGCATATACATAGGTTACAGATACTTTGAGACCTTTGCGCCGAGCAGGGTGCTCTATCCGTTCGGCTACGGTCTTTCGTACACTTCCTTTGATTGGGAGGTAACGGATTATTCTGCGAACAGCGACAAGATTTCGGTAACCGTCAAGGTTACAAACACGGGAGAGTACGCAGGTAAGGATGTAGTTCAGGTTTACTTCTCCGCTCCGTACTATCAGGGCGGAATCGAAAAGAGCGCCATTGAGCTTGCAGGCTATGCAAAGACCAAACTCATTTCTCCCGGTCACAGCGACACCGTAACCGTAACCTTTGATACCGACGATATGGCTTCCTATGATTATAAGAACAGGGAAGCGTGGGTACTTGACGCAGGAACATATCAGATAAAGGTCGGTCATACGATAAGAGACTTTGAGGCTGTTTACGACTACAATGTTAAACAGACAAAAGTAATGAAAACCGACGACAGAACGGGCGTTGAGATAAAGAATCATTTCTCAAACGCAAACGGCTCTCTCGATTATCTTTCAAGGACCGACGGACTTTACGCAAAGCCCTCGGCTCCGACAAATTACCTTTCAAACGAAGCGGTTCAGAACTGCGACACAAGACCCGAGCCCACAACAGAGGGCGTTGTTCAAAACACGGGCGTTGTGTATGAGGACGGCGCAATTATGCTTGCCGATGTTGCCGCAGACAACACGCTTTGGGATAAATTCCTTGACCAGTTTACGGTTGACGAAATGATTGATATGATTTGCGAAAGCGGATACAAGACGCTCGGACTTGAAAGGCTCGGCGTTCCCGCAACTGTTGACAACGACGGACCCGCTACCGTAAAGGGCGACGGCGGACTTCTCTACAAGGAGTCGGGTATTGCATATCCCGTTGCTTTTGCACTTGCAAGCAGCTGGAATGACGACCTCGCTTACGCATACGGCGAATCTGTCGGCAAAGAGGCTAAAGAGCTCGGAACACATATCTGGTACGCTCCCGCATGCAACCTCCACAGGAGTCCTATGGGCGGCAGAAACTTCGAGTATTACTCGGAGGACCCGTTGCTTTCGGGTAAGATGGCTGCGGCGGTAACAAAGGGCGCACAGAGCCAGAAGCTTGTGGTTACCGTTAAACACTTTGTATGTAACGACCAGGAGACAAACAGACAGACAAGAGGTCTTTTCACTTGGGTCAATGAACAGGCAATGCGTGAGCTTTACCTCGAACCGTTTGAAATAGCGGTCAAAGAGGGTAACGCTTGGGGTATTATGTCGGCTTACAACAGACTCGGCGCCGATTGGTGCAGCGGCAGTAAGGCGCTTATCACAGACCTTTTGCGTAACGAGTGGGGCTTTGACGGCTTCGTGGTTTCCGACGCTTACATAAATGTAACGGGCGCAAACTATATGGACCCCGTCCTTGCAACATACGCAAGAAACGACGCTTGCCTTACTTCACTGTGGTATTTTGCGGAGAAAATCCAGATGACCACCAATATGAAGCAAACATATGAAAAAGACCCGATAGGCTTCGGCAATGCGTTGAGGCTTTGTACATATGACCTTTGCAGAGTAAAGATGCTCACATACGCTTTTGACCCGACGCAGACCACAGGTCACAGAGGCGAGGGAAAGATTGTTTCCAAGGAACACGGCAATGTTGATAACACCTCCGGCGGAACAAATCAGAACGGCAGTCAGACCGATACAAACGGTTCGCAGACCGAGCAGACCAACAAGGTTGAAAAAGCCGATATAGCAAGAACAGGCTTCAAGACCTATTCGCTTATAGGTGCGGCGGTTGCGGCAGTTACGGCGGCTGTGGTTGTTCCCGTTTGCATTAAAAAGCGCAAGAGGGAAGATTAAGCCTTAATTGACATACAATAAATTACCCCGACCGTTTGTGCGGTCGGGGCTTTTGTGTGTAATGCGGTGGCTTTAATGAGCCTTGAAAAAGTTAAGCATAGCGTAGTTTACCTTTTTTGAACGCTCGGAGAACGGGTCAACTATGTTGAAAACATGCTGACATTTTTTGTCGGGAGTGAAGTTCAGCTCACATTCGACGCCGCAATTTTTAAGGTCGTTATATGCTTTATATGTAGCTTTCCTTGCGGGCATATCTCCGCCGCAGGTAATTAAATATGTCGGCGGCATATGGCTTATTTTAACCGCTTCGTCAAGGTTTACAAAGTCGCAGTATGCGGTCTCTCTGAATTTTTTGCCGAGTATCTGTTTCATATATATTCCTTGTACGGAGCTGTCGAGCATATAGCATACAGGGCAGGTAAGACCCACCGCACGGATGTCAAGCTTCGGCGATACGGTGTCAAAGGCTCTGCGCAGTTCGTCGGAATTATTGAGAAGCGCACTGTAAGCCGCCAAAAATCCGCCTGCCGAGTCGCCCGTTATGTAAAGACGGGAAAGGTCGCCGCCGTAGCTTTCGGCGTTTTCCTTTATCCATTTGAGCGCATGCATACAGTCCTGCAACTGACCGTCAATTTCACATTCGGGCACAAGACGGTAGTTTATGCTGAAAACGGTGTAACCGTGCTGTGCAAGAGTCATATTATAGTATTCGTTAATGCGCTTTGTGCCGTACATCCAACCGCCGCCGTGAATGTCCACGATAACGGGCAAATTTCCTTCTGCGGTTTCGGGACGGTAAACATCAAGCTTGTGCTGCCATGTTCCGTCGCCGATATACGGAATGTCGGAAAACGTCCTTACGCCCGCAGGCGGTGTTTGCGAGGCAATTCGCTTTTCGTCGTTTCCGTTGACGCATATATCCCAATATTTTAAGAGTAATGGTCTTAAATTCAACACATTCACCACAGTCTTTCAATCAAAAATATTTTATTAAAAATCGCCTTATAATTGATTATATATTAACGGACAAAAGTTGTAAAGCGTTCTTGTTTACTTTGCCGTGAAAATGCGGTAAAATATCTTCGGTGATTTTATGAAACAGCTTTTGAGCCTTACGAGGGCTGCGGTCGACAAATACAATATGATAGACGAGGGCGACAGGATAGCTGTCGGAGTTTCGGGCGGCAAGGACTCGCTTGCGCTTTTGTATGCGCTTGCAAAGCTTCGCACCTTCTACCCGAAAAAGTTCGAGGTCGTGGCGATAACGCTTGACTACCGTTTTAATTTCGAGGACGGCAATTTTGAAAAGGTGCAGGCGCTCTGCAACGAATTGGGCGTTGAATACATAGTTAAAAAGACCGACCTTTACAAGGTAATATTCGTCGACAGGAAAGAAAAAAATCCCTGCTCGCTTTGCGCAAAGATGCGCAGGGGAATACTGCACGACACCGCAAAAGAGGCGGGCTGCAACAAAATTGCGCTCGGCCATCATCTTGACGATGCGGCGCAGACCGTTATAATGAACCTGTTCAACGGCGGAACGATAGGCTGTTTTTCGCCTGTATCGTATCTTTCAAACAAGCAGCTGTATCTTATAAGACCGCTGATTTTCTGCTATGAAAAGGATGTCGAAAAGGCGGCGAAGCGGCTGGAGCTTCCCGTTGTCAAAAGTAAGTGCCCCGCAGACAAGGTAACACAGCGGCAGACGGTAAAAGAGCTTTTGCTCTCGCTTGAAAAGGATTATCCGCAATTAAGGAAAAAAATAGTCGGCGCACTGCAAAGGGGAGAGGTTGACGGCTGGTAATCAACTGTTGAAATCTTTTGCCGAATGATATATAATTGATTTATTAACTATAACTTTACGAACGGAGAAAAACTATGAGTGATATGAACATCGTATGCCTTGATATGGAGGGCGTATTGGTACCCGAAATATGGATTGCTTTCGCAGAGGAAAGCGGTATTCACGAGCTTAAAAAGACAACGAGGGACGAACCCGATTACGACAAGCTTATGAAGTACCGCCTCAACATTCTCAAGGAGCACGGCCTCGGTCTTAAAGAGGTTCAGGAGACCATCGCAAAGATTGACCCGATGCCCGGCGCCAAGGAATTCCTTGACGAGCTTCGCTCTCTTACACAGGTTATCATTTTAAGCGACACCTTTACGCAGTTTGCGGGTCCGCTTATGAAAAAACTCGGTATGCCCACAATTTTCTGCAACACACTTGAGGTTGCTCCCGACGGCGAAATCACGGGCTTCAGAATGAGAGTTGAAAACTCCAAGCTTTCAACCGTAAAGGCTCTTCAGTCAATCGGCTTCGAGACCATTGCGAGCGGCGACAGCTATAACGACCTCGGAATGATTAAAGCGAGCAAAGCGGGCTTCCTTTTCAAGAGCACCGATAAGATTAAGGCTGACCACCCCGAGCTTCCCGCATATGAGACATATGACGAGCTTTTGGCTGCTATAAAGGCTAATTTGTAAGGCATATTTATAAAATATTTTATTATGAGGTAAAGGAAATGGGACTTGTACCCGATTGTTCAATCGAGACAAAATGCGTGCAGGCAGGCTGGCAGCCCAAGAGCGGCGAACCGAGAGTTCTGCCTATATACGAGAGCACGACTTATAAATACGACACTTCGGCTGATATGGCAAAGCTTTTTGACCTTCAGCCGGGCTATATGTATACAAGGCTTGCAAACCCGACAAACGACGCAGTGGCTTCAAAGATTGCGGCACTTGAGGGCGGCGTTGCGGCGGTGCTGACTTCATCGGGTCAGGCTGCGAACTTCTTTGCGCTTATCAACATTTTGGGCGCAGGCGACCACATTGTAAGCTCTGTTACCATATACGGCGGTACCTTCAACCTCCTCAATGTCACAATGAGGAAAATAGGCGTTGATGTAACTTTTGTTGACCCGACGGCTTCCGAGGAGGAAATCGAAAAGGCGTTCAAGCCCAACACAAAGGCTGTTTTCGGCGAGACTGTCGCAAATCCGTCGCTTGATGTTCTTGACATTGAAAAATTTGCCCGCATAGCGCACAAGCACGGCGTGCCGCTTGTTGTCGACAACACCTTCCCGACGCCCATAAACTGCCGTCCGTTCGAGTGGGGTGCGGACATCGTTACCCATTCGACCACGAAGTATATGGAGGGTCACGCATCTACAATAGGCGGCTGTGTCGTTGACAGCGGCAACTTTGACTGGTATCAGAACGACAAATTCCCCTGTATGACCGAGCCCGACGAAAGCTATCACGGCGCCACATACGCAAAGGATTTCGGCAAGGCGGGATATATAACCAAAATTGTCGCTCAGCTTTTGAGAGACTACGGTTCTACCCCGTCGCCGTTTAACTCATTCTTGCTCAATGTAGGTCTTGAAAGTCTTGCAGTGCGCGTCGAAAGACATTGCGAAAACGCACAGAAGGTTGCGGAGTATCTTGAAAATAACGATAAAATTGCGTGGGTCAATTACCCCGGGCTCAAATCAAGCAAGGACTATGAGCTTACAAAGAAATATATGCCCAACGGTATATGCGGCGTAATTTCGTTCGGAGTTAAGGGCGGAAGAGAAAAAGCAGAGGCGTTTATGAACAATCTTCGCCTTGCGGCAATCGTAACCCATGTTGCGGACGCACGCACCTGCGTTTTGCACCCCGCATCTTCAACCCACCGTCAGCTTTCCGACAAGGAGCTTATCGAGTGCGGAGTAACACCCGATCTTGTAAGACTTTCGGTCGGAATTGAGAATGTCAAAGACATCATTGCTGATATTGAGCAGGCTTTGGCTAAAATCTGATTTATAAAGATATGAATTTTCGGCAAGGACGGATTTTGCGTATCGTCCTTGCCGATTTTTTACAAAAATTAACAATATTTTAACCAATTCAGTGATAAAATGGAGTATAATTAAATAAATTACTTAACCCGAAAGGAGAAAAGACATGGATTTGACAAGACAGGATATAGAAAACTATAACAAAATTCATGCCCAAATGTGCCGTGACAACGGTTATATAGATGTCGGTCTTTATGACGAGTACGGCGTAAAAAGAGGACTTCGGGACAAAAACGGTAAGGGCGTGCTTGCAGGTCTTACCACAATTTCCGAAATTATCGCATTCAAGGAGGTTGACGGCGAAAGAATACCTTGCGCAGGTCAGCTCTCTTACAGAGGAATAAATGTTATAGACCTTATCAACGGCAGAGGAAACAACCGTTTCGGCTTTGAAGAAGCAACTTATCTTCTCCTTTTCGGAAAGCTTCCCAATAAAGCTGAGCTTGACGAGTTTACGCAGGTTCTTTCCTGTATGCGCTCGCTGCCGACCAACTTCACAAGAGATGTAATTATGAAAGCGCCCACAAAGGATATAATGAACAGCCTTACAAGAAGCGTTCTTACCCTTGCGGCGTATGACGACAATGCCTCGGACATAAGCATTGAAAATGTCCTCACGCAGTGCCTGCGCCTTATCAGTTGTTTCCCGATGCTTTCGGTTTACGCTTATCAGGCATACAATCACTATGAATGTAACGACAGCCTTTATATCCACCGCCCCGACCCCGATATGTCAATATCGGAAAACATACTTCGTATGCTTCGTCCCGACAAGGAGTTTACGGAGCTTGAGGCGAGGGTTCTCGATACGGCTTTGATTTTGCATATGGAGCACGGCGGCGGTAATAACTCGTCGTTCACAACTCATGTTGTCACTTCGTCGGGCTCGGACACATATTCAACCATGGCGGCGGCGCTTTCCTCGCTTAAAGGACCCAAGCACGGCGGCGCAAACATAAAGGTTGTTCAGATGATGAACGATTTGAAAAAGAATGTTGCCGACACCAAGGACGAGGAACAGGTCAAGTTCTACCTTGAAAAGCTTGTCGATAAGCAGGCGTTTGACAATAAAGGTCTTATTTACGGTATGGGACACGCAATCTATTCCGTTTCCGACCCGAGAGCGCAGGTGTTCAAGGAGTTCGTAAAGGCTCTTGCCGTAGAAAAGGGCAGGGAGGACGACTACGCACTCTACAATGCGGTCGAAAAGCTCGGCAAGGATGTTATCGGCGCAAAGCGTAAGATATACAAGGGCGTCAGCGTGAATGTCGATTTTTACAGCGGCTTTGTTTACAGTATGCTCGGTATTCCCGTTGAGCTGTTTACCCCGATTTTCGCCATAGCGAGAGTTGTCGGCTGGTCGGCACACAGGATTGAAGAGCTTATCAACACGGATAAGATTATCCGTCCCGCATATAAGAGCGTCGGTTCGCATCAGACTTATCTTCCCTTGGACGAAAGATAATAAAAAGCAAAAAAATTACCCGTGAGTCGTGAGACTCACGGGCTTTGCTTTGTCAGAGACTATTTTTTGTCGGTCGCGTCTGTACCCTCGCCCTTTGTCTTATCCTTTTTCCTGCTGTCGGAAAAGATGTAGTTGAGAAGATATGTAAGGGCGATTATAATTCCGATTACAACGAAAATGCCGAGCATACCGAAAAACATATAATATAAATTGTCTATAAAAGCGTGCGGATTGAAATATAAGAACATTTGATTTTCCCCCTTTTATTTCATAAAGAAGTTAAGAACAAGACCGCCCGCGATTACGGAAGCAATCTGTCCCGATACATTTACGCCGATAGAATGCATAAGAAGGAAGTTTTGCTTATCCTCCGCAAGCCCCATCTTGTTGACGATTCTTCCCGACATCGGGAAAGCGGAAATGCCTGCCGCACCGATCATCGGGTTTATCTTTTCCTTGAGGAATATGTTTAAGAATTTGGCAAAGAGAACGCCGCCTGCGGTGTCGAAGATAAACGCTATGAGACCCAGACCGAGAATCATAAGTGTTTCCTTTTTAAGGAAGTTTTCAGCCTGCATCTGTGAAGCGACGGTAATGCCGAGAAAGAGGGTTATGAGGTTTGCGAGAACATTCTGCGCCGTGTCCGAAAGCGAGTCGAGCACTCCGCATTCACGGATAAGGTTGCCGAACATCAAAAAGCCGATAAGCGCAACCGATGACGGGGCGATTATTCCCGCAATTATAGTGATTATAATCGGAAAGAGTATTCTTGTCGTTTTTGAAACGGAAGCCTGCTTGTAAGGCATACGGATAAGCCTTTCCTTTTTGGTGGTAAGAAGCTTGATTACCGGAGGCTGAATGATGGGAACGAGCGCCATATACGAATATGCCGCAACCATAATTGCGCCGAGGTACTTTGAGCCGAGCTTCATCGCAACGACGATGGAAGTCGGACCGTCTGCCGCACCGATAATAGAGATCGCCGCCGCATCCTTTATATCAAAGAACATTGACGCCATACAGAGCGTGAAGAAGATGCCGAACTGCGCCGCCGCACCGAAAATCATAAGCTTCGGGTTTGAGAGCACGGGTCCGAAGTCTATCATAGCGCCTATACCTATAAAGAGTATAAGCGGGAACAGCTCGTTTGCGATACCCGCATCGTAAAGGGTGCTCAGCGGACCCGATTCGAGCACGCCGTCAACCACCTGCGAAACCGCACCCGAAAACGGGAGGTTTACCATTATAGCTCCGAAGCCTATCGGCAAAAGAAGCGTCGGTTCCATTTTCTTTTTGATAGCGAGATAAATGAGCACGCCGCCTATGAGCCACATAACAATTTGCTGCCATTGGATTTCAAGAAGATTTCCGTACAAAAATTCCATTGCTTTGCTCCTGTCGTAATAGTATTGTATTTTCCGGTAATGAAAAAACCGTATTCGCAGCAACGAATACGGCATAAAACGGGGTAAAGCTGATATTACCGCACAAATTACCAGATATGCCTATGCTATCACAAAATGTCAATAAATGTCAATAATGTAATAATCACAAATTACGCATATAAAATTTATGATAAATGCACAAATGAGGATTTTTTGAAAAATAATAAACGAGTAAATATTATAAAAACGGGAGAAAAACGGCGAAATCGTGAGATAACACCGTTGTGCATTAAAAAATATCGAAAAATGGGTTGACTTAATCGCTTTTAGGTGGTATCATATCCGAGCAATAAAGAAAAATATTATTCGGAGGAAAAAGTTATGTCAACTTATATGCCTAAAGCAGGCGACATTACCCGTAGCTGGTATGTACTTGACGCCGAAGGCAGAACACTCGGCAGCATCGCTGCTGAAGCTGCTCATCTTCTTCGCGGTAAGCACAAGCCCACATTTGCACCTCATGCAGACTGCGGTGATTTCGTAATCGTTGTAAATGTTGAAAAAATGGTTCTTACAGGCAACAAGCTTGAAAAGAAGATGTATTACCACCACACAGGTTATATCGGTAATATGAAGAAAATTCAGTACAAGACTCTTATGGCTGAAAAGCCCGAGTTCGTACTTAAAAAGGCAATTAAGGGAATGCTTCCCGCAAACACAATCGGAGCTAAATCTCTTACAAGACTTCACATCTATCAGGGCGCTGAGCATCCTCATGCAGCACAGCAGCCGACTGTAAGAGAATTTTAAGAAAGGGAGGCAAAAATAAATGTACGATTCAACACCTTATTTTTACGGTACAGGCAGAAGAAAGAAATCTGTTGCGCGTGTTCGCGTTTATGCAGGTACAGGTAAAATCACAATCAACAACAGAGACATCGATGATTATTTCGGTCTTGAAACATTGAAGCTCGTTGTTCGTCAGCCTCTCGCACTTACAGGCTTGACAGAAAAATTCGACATCGTTTGCACAGTTGCAGGCGGCGGCGTTACAGGCCAGGCAGGCGCAATCCGCCACGGCCTTTCAAGAGCTCTTCTTCAGTACGACGAAAATCTTCGCCCCGCACTCAAGAAGGCAGGCTTCCTCACTCGTGACCCGAGAATGAAGGAAAGAAAGAAATACGGACTCAAGGGCGCTCGTCGTGCTCCGCAGTTCTCAAAGAGATAATCGGTTTTATCTATACAAGGCATTCCTTACGGAGTGCCTTTTTCTTTTTGTACGACGAGCGCCCTATCATCGTGAGCGGTATGCGAAGCAGAGCGAACGGATAATATAATCATCGGACCGTTGCGAAGCAACAAGGTCCGTCGTGCACCTCAGTTCTCAAAGCGATAATCGGTTTTATCTATACAAGGCATTCCTTACGGAGTGCCTTTTTTCTTTTGCACGGCGAGCGCCGTGCGGGCGAATGAAAAATGAATAATGAAGAATGAAAAATTGTGGGTGCTTCGCACGGCGTCGTTGTTTGCTTCTATCCCTTGCGATATATCGGGCTTTATGGTATCATTATTTCGAAAAAATGCCTGAACAGTGATATTATGCTTGAAAAAAGATTTGAAGAACTTTACAACAGAGCTTACGAGAGGGGATACAATACCTTTTCTCAATTTCTTACTCTGCCCGAACAGAGCGAGCTTAAAAAGATGTATCTTCCGTGCGTCCTTTACGGCGGATACGGCAGTGCCGAAAGGGTTGTTGCAGGGTTCGGGGAGGACATTTCAAACGAAGATTTTCCGATAACCTGCGTTAAAATAAAGCCGTTTAACGAAAAGTTTGCGGACGAGCTTACCCACCGCGATTTTCTCGGGGCGGTTATGAACCTCGGTATTAAGCGTGAGACCGTCGGCGATATAATCGTTGACGGAAAATGCGGATATGTAATTTGTCTTGACGGCATTGCAGACTATATCTGCGATAACCTCACACGGGTGCGCCGCACAAGCGTTAAATCGGAGCGTTCCGCCGTTCCCGAGTGCACCGCAGAAAAATTTGAATCCGTTACGGTGTTTGCGGCGTCAAAAAGGCTTGATGTGCTTATCGGTGCTGTGTACAACCTGTCGAGAAGCGAGGCTGTTAAGCTTATTTCTGCGGAACGGACATTTGTAAATTCCGTACTTACGATTTCTCCGTCAAAAACCGTCGGCGACAACGATATTGTAAGCGTGCGGGGCTACGGCAGATTTGTCCTTTCGGGCGAGGTCAAGACCACAAAAAAAGGCCGTCTTGTGCTTGAAGTGAAGAAGTACTGACATTTGATGTTGTATCATAAATTACTTGTGCAACAGCACAAGCGGAACGAAGTGACGGCGGCGAAAGCCGCAATTTAGTCATTCAACGTTCTCCGAAACGGACAAAATCTTTGATTTTGCAAGCGCTTCGTGAGGTTGTTATATCAAAAATTCCTTGTGCGACAGCACAAGCGGAACGAAGTGACGGCGGCGAAAGCCGCAATTTAGTCATTCAACGTTCTCCGAAACGGTCAAAATCTTTGATTTTGCAAGCGCTTCGTGAGGTTGTTATATTACATAAAATCACGGGAATACACGGCGATATTTTCGATAATAATATAAATTGACAACCGATTATATGCCGTGATAAAATATGCGTGCAGTATATGTGGTGGAGTCTGTCATAGGCCGATGTCGGCTTATTTATACTGTTGTCATTTTATGATGTGGGACAGAACTGCGGTTTTGTCCCTTTTTTGATAGGCTCTTCATTAAAGAAAGAAGAGGATTAACAGTGAGAAAAACAAAAATTGTATGTACCGTAGGTCCTGCCTGCGATAACGAGGAAACCCTGCACCAAATGCTTCTTGCGGGAATGAATGTGGCAAGGCTCAACTTTTCGCATGGCACGCATGAGGATCAGCAGAAAAGAATTGACCTTTTGAAGTCGGTTCGGGATAAGGCAAACAAGCCGCTTGCCATTATGCTTGACACAAAGGGTCCCGAATACCGCATAGGACTTTTCAAGGACGGAAAATGCACAATTAAAGAGGGCGATGCCTTCACCTTTACGGCAGATGATGTCGAGGGAGACGAGACTAAGGTGTCGGTAAGCTACAAGGAGCTTGCAAAGGAGATGTCTGTCGGCGACAAAATTCTTGTCAACAACGGCTTGCTGATTTTTACGGTTACGAAAATCGACGGCAAGGATGTAGTCTGCAAGGTTGACGCAGGCGGAGTTATCTCAAACAGAAAAAGTATGAGTTTCCCGGGCAAGGTGCTCAAGCAGAAATATTTGAGTGACTACGACAAGTCGGATTTGCTTTTCGGAATAAAGAACGACATTGATTACATTGCCTGTTCGTTTGTGTCCTGTAAGCAGGATATAGAGGATATAAAGTCTTTCCTTGCCGAAAACGGCGCAAAGGGAATAAGCCTTATTGCAAAGATTGAGAACAGAGCGGGTATTGAAAACATTGAGAATATATGCTCCGCCTGCGACGGCATTATGATAGGCAGGGGAGATATGGGTGTTGAAATCCCGTATGAGGAGCTGCCCGCAATCCAAAAGGAGCTTATCACAAAGTGCCGTATGCTCGGTAAAAGGGTAATCACGGCAACGGAAATGCTGGAGTCAATGATAACCAACCCGAGACCCACAAGGGCGGAAATTTCCGATGTTGCAAATGCCGTTTACGACGGCACGAGCGCCGTAATGCTTTCGGGCGAGACGGCGGCGGGAAAATATCCCGTGCAGACGGTTGAGGCTATGTCGCGAATTGCCGAAAACACGGAGCAGAATATACGCTACAAAAAGCGTTTCGCAAATGCGGAGTTTCGTATACGCAACGAAATGGATGCAATTTCACATTCGGTCTGCGGTATGGCAATGGACATAGGCGCAAAGGCGATAGTTGTGTGCTCGATTTCGGGTATGACGGCGAGAATGGTATCGAGATTTCGTCCGCCCGTTGATATTATAGGACTTTCCGTAAACAAAAAGACCTATCATCAGCTTTCAATGTCATGGGGCGTAACTCCCGTTATGTGCGAGGTCTATCCGTCGATAGAGGTGCTTTTCTATACGGCAAAGCAGATGGCTAAAAAGACCTTTAACCTTAAAGAGGGCGACAGAATACTCATAACAGGCGGCACCTCGGGCACCACAGGCAACACCAACACAATAAGAATTGCGACGATATAACACCGATTAAAAAACCGTTCTCCCAATGCTGAGAGTTAATAAGGCAGTTTTGCTTCAAAATAACATCTTTTTGCACAATAAT
>ERZ825137.417-NODE-417-length-60014-cov-6.123184_pt1 | contig 60014 bp, 73 predicted proteins | sample MGYA00519873_ERZ825137 | MGnify/ENA primary metagenome ERZ825137 (study PRJEB31778, sample SAMEA3449190) | human gut metagenome | biome: human gut; feature: human-associated habitat; material: faeces | place: United Kingdom | collected 2010/2012 ...
TATCAGGCACTGTAAGGGACTTTCACCCTCGAGTTGTTGCCCATGCTGGGCACACTTAAGAAAGTGCAGTTAACTATAAAAAGTCAACTGCACTTTCTCTTATATTTCCATTTCATCATCTAACTCTTCTAAACTATAATGTTTTTCCATAGCATAGTGTAATTTTGCACTAGAATTAAAATCTGAATATGTTTTATCATTTTTGTTAGTTATTTCATTGCTATTGGATATAAATAAATTTAAAAATGCTTTATTTAAAGAATTAGCAGTATATTTTATTTTAGAATAATTATTAGAATTGATATTATTGCACTTATCATCATTCCTATAGCCATATATTTTAATTTTACTTGTATTCTTAACTTCTTTGGCAATTCCTGTGTTTCTGTTATTAAATTTGTTATATCTGTTTCCATTATTTCTATTTTGTACATTTTTGCACTTAATTCCTTTGTATATTTTTTTATGCTTTCCATTGTTGAATCCATTGATTTTTCTATTTTTTCTAATTTCTGTGTTAGTTCCTCTAAATATATTTGCTTTTTGGCTTGTTCTTCCATTTTCATATTCATTAGCTGAACTATTGGTAATTGATTCATTTCTTTTAATTCCATAAAAATCCTCCATTTTTTCTTTTAAATATTTTTCTTCGTGTAATTTATTATCTCTACATTTCATACCTTCAGGTGTTGTATAAGTAATATATTTTCGTGTGTTTTGCCAATTGACGTCATAACCAAACTGATTCATATATAAAATAAATTCTTCTTTAGAGTTTGTATTAGATAAAGAAAAATCTATTGCACTTATTAATCTTCCTTTCCAACTTTTCCCCTTTAGCATAACTTGATATTCATTATTTTTTATATCTCTATATTTCTTATGAATAGGTATAGTTTTTAAATTGCTTTCATTACAAAGTTTATTTGAATACTCTTTAATTTTTTCTAAATCATATTTATTAGTATGCATTTTCTTACCATCTACAAAATTTACAGAATTTAAAATCAAATGATTATGTATATGTTCTTTATCTATATGTGTAGCAATAACGATTTCATAATTTTTAAAATATTCTGCAAATTTAATACCAATTTTGTGTGCCTCTTGTTCGGTAATATTTTCTTCTGGAGAAAATGCTTGTACTATATGAACTTTATCTCTGCCGTTTAGTTTATTAAACTCTCTTTTAGTAAACATCATTTCATCATAAGCACTTTCTTTATTACAATTTATTGCAGTTATTAGATTATCATTAGTTTTGCATTCTTTAGTAATATAATCTAAAGATTTTTTTAGTGAAGCTTTTGAGTTAATGAATTTAACAATTGCCAAATTTTTGACACCTCACTTTTTAAATCTTTTAAACCAATTGCATTTATTTTTCCTTCATTACAAAGTCTTGTTAATTGATTAAGGTTATTTCCTATCCTTTTTAATTCTATTTTTACATCATATAAATCAGGAATATTAGTTATTGTTATTTTTCTTTTTATTCCTGCATTTACCATGTAATCAGTTATATTCATATTTACTTGACTTGCTTTTGCTAATATTTTTTCTTTTTGTAATTTAGTTAACCTTAAACATATTTGTGCATCTTTTCGCATAAATTTCTCCTTTCTTTCCACAATTTATAAAGGGTATGGGGAAGAATTCCCCACAAAAACTTTTTGGCATAAAAAAAGCAAGTATGTCTTTGTATTACAAAGGCGAAACTTGCTTAATAATAAATATGTAATTTACATTTCCATATCATCTTCAATTTTCACTTCCTTATTTTCTACTATTTCTTCATTTTTTATAGGCTCTAAACCTAATGAATTTGTTTTATAATATTCCATTACTTTTTCCAATTCTGATTCTTTAAAACGATTGAAAACACTCGTATATGTATTTAGTGTAATTGATATATCAGTATGTCCAATAAGTCTTTGTAAAACTACAGCTGACATTCCTGCTTCAATACACCTAGTAGCAAAAGTATGTCTTAGACTATGTGTTGAAATATCTTTAGCTTCCATTCCTAGAGTGCTTTTTAGAATTCGTTTTAATCTACTATTTGCAACTGAATGAGATATATAATGGTCATTATATAAAAATAGCATATTATCCTTGTTTTCTTTTGCTACTTCTAACTGTTCTTTTATAGAAGGTATTAAGAAATCAGGAATAGGTATAGTTCGTTTACTTGCATAAGTTTTTGTTGTATCTCCCATAATTACTTCATTATCTTTTCCTAGTGTTAATGTCTTATTTACATTTATAATTTGTTTTTCTATATCAATATCATTTATATTTAGTGCTAATGTTTCTCCAATTCTTAAGCCTAGATACATTTGAATTAAAAACACATTTTTATATATTTCTTCATTAATTGTGCAATTTAATAAATAATTACTTAAACTTTGTTGTTCTTCTATAGTTAATGCCCTAACTTCTTTATCTTCTTTTGTGCTCTTTGGTTTTATTACATCATCCATTGGATTTTGTAGAATATATTTATTTTTTATAGCAAAATTAAATGCTTGATTTAATTGCTCATATAATTTTTTTATATAGGAATTGCTATAATTTTTGTTATCATTTAAAAACTTTTGAATATCGTCATTTGATATATCTTTTACATTCAATTTTCCAAGAGAACTATTTTCTATTTTTTCAATAGTTTTAGTTATTCTAGTATATTGCCCTTCTTTAATTCTATTGGAATTAAATTTTTTATCTCTAATATCTTTCATTATTTGAATGATGGACATACCATGTTCTTTTATTAAATCTATATCTTTCATTTGTACTCTTAAATCTAATAATTTATCAGCAACTTCTCTTTTAGTATTTCCATAAACTGTTTTTCTAACTTGTTTGCCTCCAACTGTTATTGTATATTGAGCTGACCATTTTTTTCTTTTTTCAATATAATATATACTTCCTTCACCTTTACTTCTTGCCATCAAATCCTCCTTTTTTTAAATTAGCATATAAAGAATCCCAATCAAAATTCGAATAATCTCTTTGTTCATAATTTGTATATAAATGTTTATTTTTATTATTTATATATTTATTATTATCTTTAAAGTCTGTTTTAACAGGTATATTATTATTTGCTTTAATACCCTCCTTAAGTATAATTGGATAGGGTGGGCAATTTACTTTTATAATTCTTTTTTCGATACATTTAGTATTTTCTTTATATACATATTTAATATTAATCCACCCTTTTTTCTTAAGATCAGAAATTAGACTAGATATTTGAGTTTTACTTAAATTAAACAATTCTGCAAAATAAGAATTAGTTGCAAAACAACCTTCTTTATTATCTAATCCAGCAATTTGAGATAATAATACTTTTTGAGTGATTGTTAAATTCTTTACATTTATTATTTCTATTGGTACTCTAATTTCTTTACAATTATTTATCATATTAATAGCCTCTTTTGTTTTTCTTATATTCAGGCAGCCTTTTTTCTAGTTTCCATAGTGCATAAGCAATAGCAGTAATAGTCTTTGTTTTACCAATATTAATTGAAGGAAAGTCTGCTCTTTTAAATAATTCATTTGTTAAGTTCTCTCCCATTTTTAAATCTTTAGAAACATCTTTTACAGTCAAGTTTTTCCAAGGATTATCTAACTTGTTAATAGCTTCTTTAATAAGTTCTTGTTTTAATTCTTCTTTCAAATTGTACCTCCTTATAGAAAAAAATAACAGTTATTAAAATAACTGCCTAAAATTTAAATATTAAATTTAATTAAATCAATTTCAACACCTCCATTTTCTACTAAAAAAGAAGCTCTCTAGAAAAGCTCCTCAATTTATACATGTATTTCATTATATTTATTATACTACTTATTTTTTGTATTTCAAGGTAGTCTTTTTTGTGTATACTTTTTTTGCTACCATTTTTGTTAAACTTTTATATTACTAATATTAGATAATAGAATTTTTATTGTATAAAATTTTAAAAATGTGAAACAATAACTATAAATATTTTGAAAAATGTTTCACATTTCTTAAGTTTTATGTTATAATATAAATGTGAAACAAAAACCATAATTATATATTAAAAAGTTTCACATTTATAAAGGAGTGATCTTATGGAAGAAAAGTATGAAATTATGAATCTTCTTCAAAGTAAACAAACTTTAACTAAAGAATTGAATGATTTGATATATGGCTCTGTTGAGATTAGAGAAAAAGATTCTAATAAATATATATATGTACATTACAGAGAAGATGGGATTTTACTTACAAAATATGTTGGAGAATATTCTGATAATTTATATAATTTAATATTAAATAATAGTATTAAAGCAAAAGAATTAAAAAAAGAAATTAAAAAAATTGAAAAACGATTAAAACAATTGAATTATATTGATGAGAAACTTAGCCCAAAAGTAGAAATAAACATAGATTTTGCCAAAAGACATTTAGTAGATACTATTTATAAACAAGCGATTTTAGAAGGTGTTGCAACAACTTTTGCAGATACAGAAAGTATTATAGAAGGTGGAAAAATTAATAATATGTCTTCAGAAGATGTTTTGAAAATTGTTAATTTAAAACATGCTTGGGAATTTATATTAAATAAAAATGTAATATTGTCAGATACAAATTTTCCATTATTATGTGAAATAAATAAATTTGTGCAAGAAGGATTTTATTATAGTGCAGGAAAAATTAGAACTGTTCCAGTAAGTATTGGTGGAACAAAATGGACTCCTGAATTTCCAATAGAAAGTATAATAAAAGAAGAATTAGATGATATATTTAATAAAAAAATAAGTGATATAGATAAAGCTATTGAAATTTTATTATATATTATGAAAAAACAAATATTTATAGATGGAAATAAAAGAACATCTATAATATTTGCAAATCATTATTTAATATCAAAAGGTAAAGGAATTATTGTAATTCCAGCAGAATTAACAGATGAATATAAAGATTTATTAATTAATTATTATGAAGGAAAAGATAAAACAAAAATAAAAAGATTTTTAAAAGAAAAATGTTTTATGAAAATATAGGAATTTATATATGCAGTCAAAGTGCAGTCACAAAGTTTTAATACATTGATATTACTGGATTTTGAGAATGTGTAAAGAGTCACCTCGACCAAAAAATGAGGTTTCATGTTTTTTTTATGAAGCCTCTTTTATTTTATGAAAGCTAGTATTTTTTAGTACTTTCAACTCTTTTTTAATTAATTTAGTTTTTACCGAATCTTATGTTTTTTTGTGGCGTTGCATTAAAATTGCATTAAAATGTGGCTGTAAAAAAAGTCAAATAAAAAATAATAGCTGAGTTCAATTTTGAATTTGTCTATTATTTTTTATAAAATTTATTATGATTTTTTTGCTTAAAGTGCCAAAACAGCATGTATGACATTAGTCACATCTGTTTTATGCAAACTGTATATTTTATGCGCACTTTTCAATTTTCATTTTTTTATTATGATATTTACATAGATTAAAACAACAAGCAATTAAAGTTATTCCTAAAATAACATTATCAATTCCACGTCTTCTTATTCTTCTATATGATTTGTCATTTTTTATAATTCCATATGTCACCTCTACCTGAATGCTTCTATTCATACAAAGTAAGGCTCCATGTATAGAGCAAAGATTAATTCTACAATTATATGCACAATACTATTCATATTACTTATTATATTATTTGTAATATCATATAAAAAGCAACTAGATTCAATATATAATAGAATAGAAAATACAAAAGCTAAATAAATGCGAATCATTTATTATAATGCATTATATATTTTCTTTATTGCACTAATTGTATCTTCAAATTTAATATCTTTTGCATATTCGTGTTCTTTTCTATACTTATCCCATCTTGAAATTAAACTTTCATCTTCTAAAATATTTGATATTATAGTTTTAAACTTTTCTAAGTATTCTTGTGAATTTCTGTGTTTGAAAGTTGTATCAATAGCTGTTTTTAATGTACTGATATCTATATCATTCCACTTATATGTTGCAAAATAATATAAATCATAATAATCTTTCATTCTGCTATTAGCAGTATTTCTTTTTAAAACAGTTTCTAATTTTTCAGCAACTATTGTTTCATAATTATATGTATATAAACTAATATTCTCATTTTCTAATATTGTTTTATAATTGTATTCTATTGCTCTTGGTGTAATTAAATCTCCAGTTGAAATATCTATTGAAAAATGTATTCTTAAATTGCTTAATTTTGCAATTAATTTAAATCTATAACCACCATATTCATTATCTTCTTTTATAGGCATATTTTTATCTATTTCAAAAATTACATTGTCATCTATTTCAATAAAAATAATTTTATTTATCATTTCTTCTATTGCACTTTTTTCAAAGTTCATTCCTGTAATATTTGCATCTATATCCATTGTTGTTCTCATATTAATTCCCATTATAGAAGATAATAAAAATCCGACCTTTTATAATAAACTTTTCATTATATTCTGATTTTGATAATCTCTCTAAAAATCTTTCAAACATATAGTTTTGTAATACCTCTTGAACAGATAATCCATTGTCTTTTGCAAAATTTTTAGATTTATCCATTAAAGATTGAATATTTTTTATCATATCATTACCTCCATCATTGCTTTTATTTTTTTCACACATTTTAGTTTTTTTGCATATTTCATTATAGTAGTTCCATCAATTTCGTTGTTTGAAAATGCTTTTTTTATAACTTTGTTTCTTTGCTCTATATCTAGTCCACATTTATTTTCATTTTTTACAATATCACAAATTGTTCTTTCAAGATTATAGGCTGTTATAGTATTACCAAATGGGGATTTTAGTTTTATAACGCCAAGTTTTATATTTTCCCTACTTGCATAATGAACTCTTATTTGTTTGGTGTTTATTGAACTAACATTATAATCATTTGGTATTGTTATATCTATAATATTTGGTATTACTTCTGTTTTGTTTAGAAAGAAAAGAGCAGTATTATAAGAAAATATTGCATTCTTATATCTGTTTTGAATTATAAAATATTCATCTTCAAAACTGTCAGTTTTTCCATAAAGCCCATTTCCTATTCTAGATATATAATTATCTTCAATTAGTTTATTTATATAATAAAATCCTATTTTAGCATCTTTAAATTCTTTAATTGTTATTACATTATTTTTTTTATTTACAAAATTTACTATTTTTTCATAACTTTTCATAATTTTACCCTCACACTGAAATTATATCATTTTTTCAGTGTGCTAGTCAATAAAATTAAATAATATTGTTAAAATTTTCATTTTTTACTTTTTTTGAAAATTTTTTAATCTAATTTACTCCATAAGTAAGTACTTAAGGAATAGATAGGGTTAAATTATTTTATTTTCACACTGAAACAATAACTAAATTTCAGTTTTATAGTTAAATTAATTTTAAACTAATCGCCACCATAATATAGAGGTTGTGGTGGCGATTAGGTAAATATTTTTGAAGTAAATGTACACATTTCTGTTGACTAATGTGTACATTTAGTTTAATTTCTTAGTTATCAAATATCTCCTTATTTGGAATTTTTACAGAAATTGCATATCTTTAATAATCTAACATCTTGAGCCATTTGCATAGAATAAGATATATCAATAGCTTGTCTTAAATAATTAATTGTAAATCCAAAACTATTGTTATAATATAAGTCTTCTATTTTATGTTCTAAATGATTTACACTTAAAAATGGTAATTCCATTGTTAAATGTTTATTATCTAATGCCCAATAAAAATGCTTATACAATGACCTTGTATAATTTAAAATCAATTCAATTGGTTCTGCATAATATTCTGAATATATTAAGTTTTCATTTATAATTGAAGTTAAATAATCCTCTTTTCTATTCTCACTAGCTACACTTTTACATTTTTTTATTAAACTATTTATTTCTCTCTTATTTAATTTTGATAAAAAGAACTTTAAATATTCTTCTGTATTTATAAAATCTATATTTTCCTTTCTATTTATATAAAAAGGATCTCTTACAGCTACTTTTTCATCTAATACAAAGTACTTACAAGTGGACAGTTTTAAAAAATCATTGAAATTTAAGAAAAAATAAGGGCAAATTTTAGACCAGTTATCTATTATTGCCCTTATTTCTTGATTTTTAGCCCAAAAATGGCGCAAAAAGCAGATTTCAATAATAAATTGAAATTTTTAGATATCTACTGCTTTTTAAATCTACGAATCATACAATGTAAAATGAAATGGCAGTCTAATATACTTTTGGAAATTAAATGCTATTTGAAAAAGTGTTAGTCCTGTTTTAAAAAGTGACATTATTCTTATTTTCTTTCCATGAGAATTTGTATGCGTACTAATTTTTATATTCGTATATGATTTTGTATTTTTGGCAAAATCTGATCCTAATATTGTTAAATATAGTGTTACTGTACATAATATTGCATACATTGCTTCAAAATACTTTAATTTTGCTTTTTCTGTACTTTCCATGAAAAATCCATTTGATTTTTGATTTTTAAATATACTTTCTATTCCTCCAAAACGATAACTATAATCTCTAATTGCTCTATTAAGATTTTTATTTGTTGCCAGTACCCATGGTTCTGTTGTATCTACATAATCACTAATAACAATATTTGTTTCATACTCTTCTGTAATTTTTATATTTGGATATTTCATTACACGATATTTATATCTTGGTAATTCTGCTAAAGTTTTACTAATTTCATGATTTTCTTTTTTATCTAAATACACTACTTTTATGTTTTGTTTCATCCTCAACACATATGTATGTCCAAGTGAATCTATATGCTCCATCAATCCTGTAGAATTAAACCAGCGATCTGCTAAAAATATTAATTCAAAATCTTCTGTAAAAAGATTAGATACATACGTTATTCCTTCTTTTATTAGCGTTTCTTGGAAAGCATCTGGACAGCTTTTTCCTTCAAAGCATCAAAACCAAAGTGGTATTCCTTGTTTTCCAATGCACATGCTTATCATGAAAACTGTATAATTTGAATGTGAAAACATATGATCAAACATTATATGTATTCGCTTATCTGCATGTTTCTTTTTGTATGTTGAAATAACATATTTTATTACTTTATCATAAAAATTGTATAGCTCAAAATATTTGTTTGAAAAAAATTTTTTTATTCTCTTTTTTACAGAATCCAATTGAACTCGTGTAAATTTATCTTTTAAAGACTTAGCTATGTCACTTGGCACTATAGATTCTGCTGAAATAATTCCAAATAGAAGATATGGTAAAAAGTTAATCTGTGTTTTTCTTATATTTTTATCAATTATTTTTAAAAATTTGCGAAAACCACTTGAAATGTCTTCTTGTGTATTATATACTTTTATCATAATAAACAACCTCTTTTCTTTTTGTTTTTTTGTTAATTTTATTATATAGGAAAAGGTTGTTTATTTCAATTTATATGTTAAATATTTCCTTTATTTATATTTCGTTTTTTTCTTATATAAAAACTGTCCACTTGTAAGGTTATTAAGCTTATACCATGTTTGTGAGTTAGTTTTGTAAAAAAGTAATTTTTACAAGTTTTAGTTTTAGTTTTCATAAATATCCCCTCCATAAATATAATAATATAATTTGTAAAAAACGACAAATTATACTAGAAATAGTGTATAGTATAATACTAAAATTAGCAATGTAAATTTTTTACAAATTTTTTATGACTATTTTTAAATTTTAATAAAAAAATAATAAAATTTTATTTGAAATATTTTTTTATAAAACTAACTCTGAAAAAAAAGTGCATTTTTTATGTTGCCTAAAAAATTTTCTTTGTTTTTTTGGTGATGTAATTATTACAAATTTATGTATTGTTTTTTTGATATTTTGTATGCTAATTCTATTTGTGAAAAATTTGTCATAAAAACAAGTAAAAAAATAAAACTTCATTTGAGTTGTTTTTGAAAAAAAGGCTATTGACATTAAAATTTTATTGAGGTATAATTTTGACTGTAAACACAAGATATAGTGTTTTTAATGTTAAGAATATACAAGGGATGGTGTTTTTTATGATTACTAAAATTGTTAAAAGAGATGGAAGAAAGGTGCCTTTTAACATAGAAAAAATTTCAAAAGCAATATATAAAGCTGCAGTTTCTGTTGGTGGAAAAGATTATGAAGAAGCAGAAGAATTAGCAGCAAAAGTTTGTGAAAAAATAGAAAAAGATATCTATGAAGATTGTCCTACTGTAGAACAAATACAAGATATTGTAGAAAAAGTATTAATTGAAGAAGGACATGTTGCAACTGCTAAAGCATATATACTATATAGGGCTGAAAGGACAAGACAAAGAGAGTTAAAATCAGATATAATGAAAACTTATGAGGAGTTAACATTTCAGGATGCAAAAGATAATGATGTAAAAAGAGAAAATGCAAATGTTAATGCTGATACTGCAATGGGAACTATGTTAAAATATGGTTCTGAGGGTGCTAAGAGATTTTATCAAATGTCAGTATTAAAAAAAGAACATGCTGATGCACATATAAATGGTGATATACATATACATGATTTAGATTTCTTAACACTTACTACTACTTGTTGTCAAATTGATTTAATAAAGCTTTTCAAGGGCGGGTTTTCAACTGGTGAAGGTCATTTAAGAGAGCCACAATCAATAGGCTCTTATGCAGCACTTGCAGCAATTGCAATTCAATCAAATCAAAATGATCAACATGGTGGACAATCAATTCCAAATTTTGAGTATGCAATGGCAATTGGAGTTAGAAAATCGTACAAAAAACTTTACTTTAAAAATTTACAAAAAGCTATAGAGCTTTTGACAGGCGAAGAAAGTGATTTTTCTAAAATGGTAGCAAATAAGATTAATGAAAATAAAGATATGTTACCTATGTTAGAAAAAACAGTTTCAATTTTAAAAAGTGCTAAACAAGGTTTAGAGATAAATAAAGAATGGCTATCTGAAATAAAGGATACAAAAAAATTAGCGTTAGCTTTAGGTGAAACAGTAGATTTAGTAGAAAAACTAAATACTACAGAAGACATGGCAAAACAGATTACAGATAAAATAAACAAAGAATATAATGTTGTTCCAACGCTTAATAATACTAGTGGCTACTTAAAATATGAAAAAGAAGAGTTAACAGTAAGGTTTGGTGAAAAAATTGCGACTAAGATTCAAGAATTTTGTGTAAAGTATACAGAAAAAGAAGTTACAAGAGATACTTATCAAGCTATGGAAGGATTTATACATAATTTAAATACTATGCACTCACGTGCAGGTGCACAAGTTCCATTTTCTTCTATAAACTATGGTCTTGATACGACACCTGAGGGAAGACTTGTTATGAAACAACTTTTACTTGCTACAGACGCTGGTCTTGGACATGGTGAAACACCAATATTCCCAATACAAATATTAAAAATTAAAGATGGAATAAATTATAACGAGGGAGAGCCAAATTATGATATATTTAAACTTGCATGTAGAGTTTCTGCAAAAAGACTATTTCCAAATTTCTCATTTATAGATGCACCGTTTAATTTAAAATATTATAAGCCAGGCGATTATAATACAGAAATTGCATATATGGGTTGTAGAACAAGAGTTATGGGAAATGTATATGATCCAACAAGAGAGGTTACTTGTGGAAGAGGAAACTTAAGCTTTACATCTGTTAATTTACCAAGACTTGGTATACTTGCACATGGAGATATTAATAAATTCTTTGAAATGTTAAAAGAAAAAGTAGATTTAATAATAGAGCAATTACTTGATAGATTAGAAATTCAATCTAGAAAAAAAGCTATGAATTATCCATTTTTAATGGGACAAGGAATATGGCTTGATTCAGATAAATTAAATAGCAATGATGAAGTAAGAGAGGTATTAAAACATGGAACATTAACTATAGGATTTATAGGTCTTGCTGAGTGTTTGATTGCACTTACTGGTAAACATCATGGTGAAAGTGAAAAATCACAAGAATTAGGCTTAAAAATTGTTGGATATTTAAGAGACAGAATGGATGAAGAAAGTAATAAGACTGGTCTTAACTTTTCTGTTATTGCAACTCCTGCAGAGGGTCTTTCTGGTAGATTTGTTAGAATGGATAAGAAAAGGTTTGGAATAATACCAGGAGTTACAGATAAAGACTATTATACAAACTCATTCCATGTACCAGTATATTATAAAATTAGCGCTTTTGATAAAATAAGACTTGAGGCACCATATCATAATTTAACAAATGGTGGACACATAAGTTATGTAGAGCTTGATGGAGATCCAACGAAAAACTTAGAAGCATTCGAACAAGTAGTAAGATGTATGAAAGAATCTGGTATAGGATATGGAGCTATAAACCATCCAGTAGATAGAGATCCAATTTGCGGATATACTGGGGTTATAAAAGATAAATGTCCTCATTGTGGTAGAGAAGAATCTAAGAGTGCAGTTCAATTTGAAAGAATAAGAAGAATAACAGGATATCTAGTAGGAACACTTGATAGATTTAATAATGGCAAAAAAGCAGAAGAGCATGATAGAGTAAAACATACTACAGAGATTAAATTAGACTAGTAGTTTTTTGTAATATTAATTAGCATTATGTTTATATGATTGTATATAACCTTTTTGTGTTATGTATTTATAGGGAGTGATATATATGAAAGTAAATGTTATTGGTGGAAATATGGAACAAAAAGAAATAGATGCTTATGTTAGTTACTTAAAAAATGAATTTCCAAATAAGGAGCTAGCAAGTCTTACTTTAAAAATTGATGGTGAATTTGTTGATATGAGCTATGAATTTGAAGAGATACCTTTTGAAAGAATAAGAAGAATAACAGGATATTTAGTAGGAACACTTGATAGATTTAATAATGCTAAAAAAGCAGAAGAACATGATAGAGTAAAGCATGATGTATCATATAGTATGCTATAGTATGGAGAATACGTATGGAAAATATAGATGAAAATGAGATAAAAATAGCAGGGGTAGTAAAAGAGTCAACAGTTGATGGTCCAGGCTTTAGATATACCGTATTTACGCAGGGGTGTCCACATAATTGTTATGGGTGTCATAATCCTGGAACACATGATTTTAATGGTGGAAAGTATGTAAAAATTAGTAAGCTTGCAGAAGATATAAACAAAAATCCTTTACTAAAAGGAGTAACAATTAGTGGTGGTGAGCCATTTATGCAGGCAAAAAAAGTTGTAAAGCTTCTTTCAATGATTGATAAACGACTTACAGTTATGGTATATAGTGGATTTAAATACGAGGAACTATTAAAATATGCAACAAATGAAAATGGATATATCGATTTACTAAAAATGACTGATGTACTAATGGATGGAAAGTTTATAATGGATTTAAAAGATGAAAACTTAGACTTTAGAGGAAGTAGCAATCAAAGAGCAATTGAAGCTAAAAATAGTCTTGCAAGTGGGTATGTAATTGAGCATGAATTTTAATTAAGTAGGAGAGATAGAATGCATTGTATTAAATGTGGATCTGAGGAGAGTAAAGTAATTGATTCTAGAATGGTTGAAGAAGGAAATTCAATTAGAAGAAGAAGAGAGTGTCTTGAGTGTAAATATAGGTTTACAACTTATGAAAAGATAGAGTATACTCCAATAATTGTAATAAAGAAAAATGGAGAAAGACAACAATTTAATAGACAAAAGATTATAAATGGACTTATTAGAGCATGTGAAAAAAGGCCTGTTTCAATAGAAAGCTTAGAAAAACTTACTGATGATATAGAACTTGAGATAAATAATTCTATGGAAAAAGAAATTGAATCGGAAAAAATAGGCGAGATGGTTATAAAGAGGCTAAGAAAATTAGATGAAATAGCTTATGTTAGGTTTGCATCTGTATATAGACAATTTAAGGATATTAATGAATTTAAATCAGAACTTAATAAATTGTTGGATAACTAGGTAAAGGAAAAAAGTAGTGGTGATTTTGTGATTGCCACTATTTTTTCATTGAATAATTTTTAAATTTACATAAAAAAATTAAAAAGAACTTAAAAGGTTGACATAATGTTTTAAATATGCTGTAATGAATATGTCAGGAGAGTTATTAAAGCTATTGTAATTATATATAGCTGTACTCCTTTTTTATAGAGTTAATGCCACATCTGCAAAAATGCAGTTTATATATTATATAATATAATAAAATTATTAAGGAGATTATAAAATAATGGAAAATAGAATAAGTGTGCCGTACGTGGAGTTGTTTTGGTATGCGTTAAATAGAAGAAGGATTTTTTTTGTGTTTAATGCTACTAAAAAAGTAGAAGAAGGATATTTATTCTTCTGGGAAGGATCACCTTTTTTGAGGTTTTGTAAAGATGATTTTTCTTCGTCACTCATTGATGAAGACCTGTATGATGATCAATATCATATCGAGGTTGATTCAAGCAACTATCACGAATTTCCAAAAGAGCAAGAGCTATTTATTTTTAGTTAAGATGAAGTTGTCAGTGTTTAACACTGGCAACTTTACTCGATTAGAGGCACCTATATAAATTCAATAACTAAATAATTTTGATATATATAGATTTGGTAGTAGATATTTTCTACTATTTTTTTTTATGTTTGTATATAAAATTTTTTACATAAAATATTAATTTTTAAATGTCGAAAAAAGTCGTTTTTTACAAAATTATGTTGCGTTAAAAAGCGACTAAATTGCACATTTTAGTAATAATATACACAACTAAATAGTACACATGTATTACAAGTAAAATATTTGTAATAATTTTGTAACAAACTTGTAAAAAAATGTTTACAAAATTATTACACGATGATATAATGAGTTTGCACATGGAAAGGATGAGTTTTTATGAAAAGTGATGTTAAAATTTTATTCTTAAGTTTTATTATTACTATTTTTATTACTTTGATAGCATCTACTAGTATATATGCTGCAAAAACTAAGAGCCTTACTTTAGTAAAGATAGATGATTCATATGTAGCGTATATTGAAGATTTAGAAGATACTTTTAGGTATGCGTATTCTGATACTTTAAATAATGAACCTTCTAATTTTGATGTTTCTAGTGTAGATGAAAATGGAATAAATGTAGTCTTAATAACTAATAATGACATTGATTATATAAGGGCTAATCCATATATATGGATTAAAGACAATGATAACAATGTTATATTAAAGCAAAAGGTAAACTTAGAGGATTGTATAACTAAAAATGATATTTTAGATATTAATGAATTAACTAAAAAAATAAAAGTAAATACAGAAAAAATATCTAAAAACGTAAAAGATAGCAATGAAAAAATTGTTACAATTACAACTGGTAAAACGGACATAGTTGATGATTCTACTAAAGAATATGATTATAGCCTTATAAAAGTTGGAAGTGGAAATAGCACTGCAGATGACTTGATTGATGCTATAAATAGTATAAAATCATCTGAAAAAAAGAGTAATTATGAATTAATAAATTGTTATAAAAAGCTAAGAGATCTTTATAACAATTTAGTAGAAAATGCTACTTGGCAAAAAGTAGAGGATATGTCTATTTTACAACCAGAAACTTCTTTTAATGATGATGTATACGTTTTACTTATAAGACAAAAAGAAAATGGTGATGTCTTAAAAGATGATATACAAGTATTAACATGTAAAAGACAGGAAGATTCAGGCGTGCAAGAACTAAAGAATGTAAGAGAAGTTGAAAAAGCAGTAAAACTACCTGTTACAGGAGAAAATATTGTATTAATTGGAGGATTTTTAGCAGTAGTAGTTGCTATAGTAATGACTTTAATTGTAAAGAAAAAATTAAATAAAGAAACAAAATAGTGGTGATTTAGATGAAAAAAATGAATGTCATATTAAATGTGCTAATGATAATTCTTTTTATGCTAGCCATAGCTTTTGGATTTAAAATTTTTTCTAAATATTATAACAATCATTTAAATGAAAATGATATAGAGGAGTTTATATCAAATAAATATTTAAATGAAGAAAAGACAAAAGATACTAATAATTCAAATTTAAATGAGGATAACAAAGAAAATGATTACATATATAAGGGATATAAAGTTATAGGAATTATAAAAATTGAGAAAGTTAACATTAAATATCCTATAATAGATGTAAATAAAAATAAAGATGAAGCAATGAGTGTATCAGTTATAAAATTTTCTGGTAAAAATTTAAATGAAGTAGGAAATATTACAATTGCTGGTCATAATTATTATGATAATACAATGTTTGCTAAAATCCATAAATTAGATATCGGTGATATGATAAATATTATGGATAATAGTGGTAGAAACATAGATTATCAAGTATTTGACAAGTATAGTACTTCACCAATGGATACAGATTGCTTAAATAGTGTGCAAAAAGATAAAAAAGAGATAACACTTATAACTTGTAGTAGCGGAAATGCTAAAAGACTTGTTATAAAAGCAAGAGAAGTTATTTAAAAGGAGGGAGAACTTTATATGGTAAACCTTTATAGAAAGTTTAATGGCAAAGAAGGAATGCAAAGATTTGTTTTAGTTGCTATTTCTATTGCTGTATTACTAATTCTTTCTGTTGGAATATTCTTCTTAGTAAAATCTGGCATGTCAGTAGAACAAAAGGATTCCGATGCTTTAAAAAATAACAATAATGTTATTTCAAATACTAAAGATTCAGATGATTCTAATAAAAACGATGAAGTGTCAAATTCTAATAAAGAAGAAAAAAGCGAAAATAAAGATGATGCTACTAGTGTAAACTCAGATGATAAAAGTAATACTACAAATTCAAATGGTGTAACAGACAATGGATACGTGGCAAATGTAAATAATTCTAATAATGTAAGTACTAAACTTGAAAATGATACTTCAAATGATGAAGTGTATTTTCAAAAATTTGAAGAAGAATATATAACAAATAAGGAATGGGAAACTTTAGATGTAAGTTGGAAACCAGTTGAGGTAGATGGAAATCTAGTACCTACTGGACTAAATACTTTAAAACCAGTTATTAGTTTAACTAAGTCTTTATCTAAAGATGGTATGCTAAAAACTGGAGATGAGGTAACTTATACAATTGTAGCTAAAAATACTGGAAACACAAATGCTAACAATTTGGTTCTTAGTGATAAAATAGATACAATGTATTTTGAAATTTTAGATTTAGATGGAGCAAGCAAAAAAGAAGATGGGACTCTTGAGTGGACAATTCCATCAATAGATGTAAATAATAGCTTTACAGTAAGTATTAAATTGAAAGTAAAAGATGTAGACGATGATATAGTGGTAAGTTCAGAAGATTTAACTGTAAAAAACATTGCTTATATAACTGGTGATAACATAAAAGATGAAAAATCTAATGAAACACAAAACGAGTATGGAAAACCAGTATTATCATATAGCAAAGTAAGCATTGTAAATGGTGATTTAAATGGAACAAACGCTATAAAAAACGGTGATACAATAACATATGTTATAACAGTTACAAACTCAGGAAATTATATGGCTGAAAATGTAATTGTTAAAGATAGCTTACCAGAAGGCACAGAACTAGTATCTGGTGAGATTGAAAAAACATTTGATATTATAGAAGCAAAGGAAACAAAAAAATTAGAATTTAGTGTTAAAGTTGTAAATGCAAATGAAAGTATAAAAAACATAGCATATGTAAATGATAATAGCACTAATGAAACTGTAAATCCTTCTTTGGATATTTCTAAAACTTCAGAAGTGGAATTTACTTCAAGAATTTTGACTAATAGATTTAGAGCACAAAATGTTGTTACTACTGGTAGTGTAATAAAATATAGTATAAATGTAAAAAACAAATCAAAAGACACAGATGTAAAAAATGTAGTAGTAAGTGACATGGTACCAACAGGCACAAAACTTTATGTTGATGCAACACATAAGATTTCTGATAATGCAGTGGTAAAAGATGATAAAATTACTTGGAGTGTAGATGTTCCTAAAAATTCAAGTAAAACTGTAAGTTTTTATGTAATTGTTTTAGAAAACGAGGATAATACAGTTATAAAAAATACTGCTTACGTAAATGATGAACCAACAAGTACTGATAATTTATATGTAAAACCAATTATATCTGGAAATAAAGAATCATTTATAATGAGAAACGATGAATTGATAAAAGTAACATCTTTATTACCAGGCGATAGGGTTATATACAAGATTACTCTAACAAATAGTGGATCTTTAAATAAATTTGTAAGTGTAGAAGATATTTTACCAGATACACTTGAAAATATAAGCATATTATCAAATGATCAAAATGCTAGTGTGGAAGGTAACAAAATTACTTGGCAAGTAGATGTACCAGCAAAAAATGCAAATGGAAATGGTATTGTAGTGCTAGAATATAGTGCAGCAGTAAAGCAAAATGCAACAGGAACTATAAAAAACGGTGTGGTAACGTCAGATGATACTGAGATTACACCTACTGCTGATCCAGTTATAACAGCAAAAAAATTATCACTTGTAAATGGAAATGAATCTAGTGTTGTAACTACTGGAGATGAAATTTTATATCAAATAGAAGTTACAAATACATCTTTAGATGTTGATGCAACTGATATTATAGTAAAAGATATAGTGCCAGATGGTACTAAGCTTATACCAGATAGTATTTCAGGTGTAGATACTTTTACTGTAACTGATAAAGAGATATTATGGAATATTTCAAATATAGAGAAAAATTCAAAAGTTGTAGTTTCATTTAAAGTGAGCGTTACTAAAAATGAGATTATGACAGATGGAGAAAAAACGATTATTAAAAATACAGCGTATGTAAATGATAAAGAAACAAATACTGACAAAAAAGAATATGAAAGAGCTAACTTTATTGTTAATAAAGTAGCAAATAGAAGTATAGTAAAAATTGGAGATAAGATTACATATACAATAACTGTAACTAATAATGGAACAAAATCAGGCAGTAATAATGTTATAGATTTAATTCCTGTTCAAGGCGTGACACTTTCTGAAAATACAATAGTTGCAAGTAAGGGTGAAGCTTTATTTACATCACCAAACTTAAATTGGAATGTAGAACTTGAAGTAGGTGAGAGTGCAACTCTTACGTATAGTGTGACAGTAATTTCAAATGGCAGTATAAAAAATACTGTAACTACACCAGATGATACGAAAACAACTGAAACATCAGTCGTTAAAATAACAAAAACTGGAGTAGATAGTGTAAAACCAGGTGGTATTATTACATATAAAATTTTAGCTGAAAATACTAGTGATGTGGATTTAGATAATATTACAGTTTCAGACAGTATCGAAACTACCATGGCTGTGTTTGATAACTTAGATTTGGCTACAAGTGGATATAGCATAAATGAAAATACAATTTCATGGAAAAATCAAACTATAAGTGCAAATTCTTCAAAAGAATATACATTCTCTGTAAGAGTAAAAGATAACGTAGGACTTGGAAGAAATATTATAAATGTAGCATATGTAAATGATATTCCATCAAATGAAGTAGTCACAACTGTAAAAGATTACATTATAACTGCAACAAAATCAGTTGATAAAGAGGCAGCTAAAATAGGAGATATTTTAACTTACAAAATTACATTAAGAAATAATGGAAATTTAGAAGGAATAACTAGTATATCTGACATTTTAGATGAAAATTTACAATATGACTCAAATTATGAAATAAATGTTCAAAATGGAGGAAACAATTATACTGCAAGTTATGACGATGCAACTCATAAAATAATTGTTGAAAATGTTACAGTTTCACCAGACGTTGAAACAGTTATAACATTTAGCGCAAGTGTTAACGCAACAACAAGTAGTGCTATTAAAAATACGGCTGTTATAACTACTGATGAAACAGAAACTACAACAAATGAAGTATCTACTTTACTTATTTCTAAATCAGTAACTGATAAAAATGGTAATGATATTAATGGTGCTTTGGTAAAGCAAGATGATGTATTGACATACGTAATAACTGTAAATAACTTAAAAAACACATTAACTAAAAATGTAGAAATAAAAGATAACATTCCAGACGGTACAGAATTTGTATCAGCTAGTAATGGTGTAATTCCTAACGAAAATAATGAATTAGTATGGAATTTAGAAGTATTACAAAATACAAGTAGTAGTGTTGAATTTAAGGTAAAAGTAAAAGAAAATGAAAATGCTAAAAAGATATCTAACAAAGCATTAGTAAATGGTGTATTTACTAATGAAGTTGAAAATACATTTGTTAAACCTATTATATCTATTAATAAATCAAGTAGTATAAATGTTAATGATAGTATTGATGGAAAAGTTATTCGTGGTGGTAAAATAACATATACAATAACTGTAAAAAATGATGGTGGACTTCAAAAAGAAAATGTTGAAATAAGTGACTTTATTCCAGATAATACAACATTTGTAATGGCAGATGATGATGTGTTATTAAATACTGTAGAAATTACTGTAGATGGCAATAAAGTAAGTAAAGAACAACTTTCGTGGAAAAACTTAGTGGTTCCAGCTTATGGAAGCATATCAAAGAGTTTTACTGTAAAAGTAAATGAAACTACTACTGCTGATAACATAACAAATACAGCAACAGTTGATGGAAATAATACAAATACAACTGATGACAAAGTATATTACGAGGATAAATTTGTAAGATTTACTAAAAAAACAGATACAATTATTGATAAAAACATTGTAATGGTACTAGATGTATCATATAGTATGAATGAAAAAGAATTACCTGCTCAAATTGATTATAATTCGCCATGTAGTGGACCATCTATTTTAGATCACGACTATTGTGAGTATGGTTGGTATTATGATCATGTTAGAGTTGGTAGAAGATATTATCATTATAAGACAAAGTTACAAGCAGCAAAAGAAACTATGATAGCTTTCTTAGAAAAAATGTATTCTGATCCTAAAAATGCAGATACAACTGTTGACATTATAACTTATGCAGAAGATGTTGAGAATAATGTAACTGTAAGTAAAAACAACTACAAAACAGTAATAAATGGATTTACAACTCATCCATCAACAAATATTTATGCAGCATTAAAAGCAACTAAGGAAAAGATAAAAAGTTATACAAATAATAATTCAAATATGGTAATATTTATTGGAGATGGTGAACCAACAGATGGCAAATATACAGATCAAACAAATCTAGGTAATTATGCTAAAACAATATATAACAAGAAAAAAACAGACACAACAATTTATTCAATTGGAATGGCAATATCTGAAGGTTCAAAAGGTGACGAAGTTTTAAGTGCAATCGCAACTTCTGGAAAAGCTGACTTGACTAAAAATACAACTGATCTTATAAATGCTTTCAATAAAATAAGTATAGAATCTTCACATGTAAATAGCGACGAATCTACAGAAAATGGTGTACTAAAAGATCATACAGTAATAACAGATGGTGGGGTAAATATTAGCCAAGTAGATGGAAGTAAAGTAATTATTGTAAAATATGGAACTGAAGAAAATGAAGAGTTTACTTTTGCACCAACAGCAACACAAACTTCAATTCAAGTATTAAATAGTGAAAATTCACAAAATTTATTAGCAACTCAAGGATTAAAAGTAACATATAATGAAACTACAAATAAATTTACTGTTGATCTAAAAGATTATACAAGATCATCACCAGAAAGTAAACCAACAGTACAAATAATATATTACTAAAATTTAAATTACAAAAATAAAAAATGAAAAAGCTACCTAAGTTTTAACTTGGGTAGTTTTTTTAGAGGTGTGCCATAGAGTTAGTTTTGTAAAAAATGCAAATCATACAAAAATGTATTATAAGAAAATAATATATTTAAATATTGGATATTTGTAAAATTTTAACAAATATTTCAAAATACCTTGCAAATTTTATATCAAATATGCTAAAATTATTGTAGAAAGGTTGATATTAATTATTATGGAAACTAAAAAATAAAATATATGTGGAAATGTATGAACTAGTTAAAATTTTTTAATTTTTAGCTATTATTTTGTACATTTTTTTAGTGAGTAACATAGTAATTGATAATTTACATTATATGAAAGTGAGGAAGATTTATGAAAGAAAAAAGCTTAAAAAAGTTGCGTTACAAAAGAAGTTATGAACTTTTTACAAAACTAACTCGGTAGCAAGGGGAGTAATTTTAAATATGGTATTAGTTTGATTACTCTTGTTATTACTATTGTTGTTGTTATTATCTTGGCTGCTGCTGTGGTTATGAGTTTGAATAATAATAATGTAATAACCAATGCTAGTAGTGCTAGGTATACTACTGACTTAGATACTATGCAATCTTATCTTGATTTGGCTTTGCAAAAAGTGGTACTAAGGCATCAATCTAGTGCTAAAACTAAAACAGGAAAAATTACAGAAAAAACTACTAATGTAAGTGAAGTTGTAGGTGAGGTTAAGTGGATATCAAGTGATCTTGCTGATCTTAGTGGAACAATTATATTTGATGAGGGAGAAGATACAGATACTACTTTTTATACTGGCTGTAAGCTTCCTGTATATGGCAGTCAAACTCAGTGGTATGTTAATAGTCAAGGAAAGCTTGTTATGGAAACTGGTTGAAGAATTTACGGTACTGATACTGTTCCAAGTGAAAGTTTAGCAAATGAGCCAGAATTGACAGATGGAATGATACCAGTAAAGTATGACACATCAAGTAAAAACTGGGTAATATGTAGCAAAAATGATGAAGAGTGGTATAACTATGACAAACAAGAAAAAAAATGGGCAAATGTAATGCTTTGTGATGGAAAATATGATGCTAGTGCTGCTGTTGGAACTCAAGTTTTAGAATCTGAGCTTGGTTCAATGTTTGTATGGATTCCTAGATTTGCATATAAAATAACAAGTGGATATCATGATATAAATGGAACTATGGATGTTGTATTTATGCAAGGAAATACATATCAAGGAAAAAAGGATGATGGATCAATATTAACTGCTAAAAATGGAAATGACAGTGGAGTAATAACAGATGCTGGTTATCAAGATTATGTTGTTCATCCAGCGTTTACAAACGGAAGTAAAAATGGTTATAGTAATGGTGAGTGGCGTAGTGAAATAAAAGGAATTTGGGTTGCAAAATTCCAAGCTGGTTTTGCTACAACTGAAAATGATACAACTAAAAAAGTATCATCAGTAAGTAATTATTACTATCCTATATTTAAAGGAAGAAAATTTGCATATAACTATGTAACTGCTTCACAATGTTATAACTTATCGCTTGCAGTGTCAGCATCAGGAAATCCATATGGCTTAACTTCAAAATCAAATTCACATTTGATGAAAAACAGTGAATGGGGTGCTGTTGCTTATCTTTCAATAAGTGAATATGGATATTCAAATGGAAGTGGCTCAAGTAGTAATGAAAAGTATAGAAATAATCTAAGTCTTGCAACTTGGGATAATATAGCAAATAGTCCTGTATCAAACCCAAATAATTCGTCATGGAAGATATCTTCTATTACAGGATATACTTCACCTTCTGCAAGAACTGAACAAAACATATATAGTAATTACACAGATACAGATAGCTTAGTGGATAGTATAACTGGAACTAATGGTACTTCTTACGCATGGAATAATGTAAGTTCTGGTACTACTGGTAGTGGAACTAAATCAAGTACTACAGGAAATATATATGGCATTTATGATATGGGAGGATGCCTTGCAGATTATACTACATCATATGTAAAAGGTGGAAGTCTTTCTTATGGTAGTGCATTTGCTAATGGTACTAGTACGTATCTTGCAACAGCATATCCTTCATATTCTGGTAATGGCGGTATATATGATTTTAACAATGATTACTTAGCATTTAATAAGATATTTGGTGATGCAATATGGGAGTTATCAAAAGTAACTGAGTCTAGAGAAGATGGAAATCCAAAAACAATAAGAGGATGGTTTAATCAATATTTAGAAGCAGGCGAAGATAACGACCAAGAGGCGTTCTTTCCTCGTGGTGGCTTTTGGTATTACACGGGTTATACGGGCTTGTGCGGTTTGTATGACCATCATGGCTATGCCTTTTGCGTTTTTGGCTTCCACACGTGCTTAGTGGTCGAGTAGCACTCTGATACAATGAATATATATTCATAAATCCAGTGGGGTAATTGTTTACGGACATTACCGTGTGATATTGTATCAAAGAAGTCTGATTCCTGTAACAAATTGTTATAAACACATAAAATTTAGTTTTGTTTTAGTAGCAAAATGGTGAAAATCCAAAACTAAAAAAGATACACCGTATTAAGAATATGATGTATCTTTTTTTTTATTATTTGTTATTTTCAATTTGTTTGTGTAGATCATTATCAAGTGACTCGTATGTATTATCAGTTAGTAAAAAATAGCATTTATTTAGCACTTTTTTTGTCAAATTATATGAATTACAATGTTCGACATGTCCAAGCCAAGAATTAATTTTAGGAATAATTCTTTGAATATTTAAATCATTATTTAGGTATTTTTTATTCCATCTTCTAATACGCCTTTTTATCCTGCGTTTAGAAGAATTTCTAAGTAGGCGATGAGTTTCAAATATTCTATATCCACAAAAATTAATTCCCATTTTATTTGGAAAGTATTTTGACTTTCTGTTTAGTTCTAATTTTAATTCTTTTTTTAAAAAATTTTCTATTAAAAGTTTATATTTTATACAAGTTTCTCTGTCTTTTAGTAGTAAGATAAAATATAGCAATAGGTAATCCTTTGATGCTGTCTTTAGATTTTCCCCTGCTTTGCACCGTACGTGAGAGTTTCCAACTCATACGGCGCGCCATCATAATTTTTTATGACTAGTGCCTATCGCTCCAAATTATTTCTAATTTTTCATAGCTACTGTGACACTACTCAAGTTAGATAAATATAGATTATGTATTTTCTATAACTACGTCATAGCCTGTAATAGCTCAAGTATTCTAACTGTTCCACGTTCCAATATTCCTATCTATTTATTATACGGTTTCATTAGGTCTTTTCTATGAGCTAAAAGCCTTGATAGTGCCTGTAACACTATATGGTATTTCATATGGACGATTTTTACTTTACCACAGCTTCAAACTCGTACATTCGAAAATTTGTCAGTAGTAAGCTACATTCTAACCATAGAAACTTTTTAGACCTCCGGCACAAAAAATGCCGACTTTAGCGAGCTTCATACAAATTAGTAATTACATACAAATTTGCATGTCGCAGATTAAGGAAGATGTTTCAATGCGTTACCATATCATTCCATCTTTTGGAATATTAGTTCTCTAAAAAATAGGCATAAGCTTTTCACTTATGAACGTGTCGCACCATCCATATATCTTACATACATTTTTACTTTTAGTACTCTTTTTACATATTGGTCAAGTTCATTTAAATAAATGTTAGCAAAATATTGACTTGTATAATTTCCTATGGGGATTCCTGCACTTGTTGGAAATGGACGATTTTCATATAGTATTTTTTTAGTAAATTCTAAAAGTTTTTTATCTGAAATATATTTACTTAAAATTGAAAATAGAATATTTACATCAATACTATTGAAAAATTTTTTAATATCACATTTTAAAACATAATAATCTGGGTTGATTTTTTTATATTCTATCATCATCTTTTGAATTGCACAAGCTGCAGCATGTGTACCTTTACCAGGTAAACAAGCATAAGTATGATGTATAAATCTAGGAAGAATGTATGGTTTTATAAATTCTTCCACGTACCATTGATGAACAACTCTATCTTTATAGGGGAGAGATTGAATTATTCGCTCTTTTGGTTCATATACCTTAAATGAATTATATTTTCCAACTAAGTAGGTATCATTTTTGAGAGAATTTAGCAAGTTAATTATATTTACTTCTAAATTTAAGTCAAAGTTTAATACTTCATTTTTAAACATTTTGCTTTGTTTAGCACGTTTATGAGCTGCCATGAACTTTTCAAAAGTTAGAGAAGATAGAAATTTATTTTTTATCGTTTTTGGCAAGAGTTAATCCAACCTCCTAACATATTACAAATATCAGATATCATATTACTCCAGTTTTCATAGTTCTTTAAAGAAATATATTGATACTTATATGAAAGTCTAACATGAATTTTTAGTAGGCTAAGATATACATCTAGCTCTTTTAAGTATTTTAATTTTTCTGGAATTGAGTATGACTTGATTGCATGAATTAGCATTCTAAGTCCTAAATAGGATGTGGTTTTAATTTCTTCAACTAAACAAAATCTTTCAGATTTTGGATACTTCCTAACGATATCATTTGAGTAGTATATAAGGTTCATATATTTTTGATAAATTAGTAAATTTTTATTTGTCTTATGTGGATTATCTATTTCATCATTTACATTACTCATGATAAATTTTCCTCCTTTAAAAGCTTTGATGCTTTTAATTTTATAGTTTCTATGAAAATATAAGCATCCTTTACTGATAGTTCATCTTCATTTATACTAGTTATAGTGTTTAAAAAATCAAGTAATTCTTTATTTAATATAAAATCTTTTATATTATAGGAAGTTTCTTTTGAACTATCTATGATTTTTATATCATAAGATGTACAGTTTAGTAGATTTAAGTATTTTTCAAGTGAATTTTGTGGAAAACCACATTTTTGATAGTTATCGTTTAGATTAGTAAGTTTTAAGCACAATAATTTGCTTACTATTTTTGCATCATTACCGATGAAAATGTAAAATATACCTGATTTAAAAAGATAAAGTGTATCTTTATTTTCTTGTTTTAATTTTTCATATACGTTTATTAATTTGCTCATTAATTACCTCCGTTTTTTATAAATTATATTTAGAGTAGGAAATATTTAAATAATTATATATCAAGTTAGAAAGGTTGATATTTTAACTATTGTAATGTGAGGTAATTTATAATCCTAATTTAAAATATTCCCAAATATTAATTTTATAATATTATTCAAAAAAAATCAACTATATGCAAATATTGAAAAAAGCCAAGCTATTTGCTTGACTTTAAATACTATTAGTTATTTTATATGAACTATATTTATTGCACCTTTTAACACATCAATTGATAATTTTTTAGTATAAAAGACCTCACCATCATTACTTACAGGAAATTCGTTATTTGATACGATATGAACTTTTTGCGCTTTATAAAAGTGAGCCTTTGAAAGGTTTATATGGTTTCCTTTTGTGTATTTAGGCAAAAATATGATTTTTTGTCTTATTCTTGTTGAATCAACTGCACAAATATCTATAATTCCATCTAAAACGTTTGCTTTAGGGCATGGCGGTATACCTCCTCCATAATATTTGCCATTACAAATAGCAATAAGTGTAAAATTTTGTTTTAATGAATTTACAGGGGTCATTTTGTCGTTAATATTGCAATATGTTCTTAGCTTAAACTTATAATTTTTGTTCATAAGTAGTGTATAAAAAATTGCTAGATTATACTTGAGTTTTCCAGAAACAAAAGGCACATTTCTGAAGTGATCAACATTTTTTGCAACCATAGCATCAAAACCAGCATTTAATATATTTATGCAATATTTATTGTCGTTTAGTCTTAAAATATCTGTAGGAGTAGAACTTGCATTTATACTAAATGCTATTATTTTACGCATACTCATATATTTTGAGATACTTTTTATAAAATCATTACCAGTTCCACATGGAATTACAACTATATTAGAATCTGATCCGTACATTCCACTAATTATTTCATTTAGAGTACCATCACCTCCAACGCTATAAAATCTACAAGTATGCTTAGAAGACAAATCCTTAGCAACTTCTGTTAAATGACCGCTATATTTTGAGACTACTATCGTAGCATCTATTCCATATTTTTTTAATAATTTTTTTATTGAAATACCATGTTTTATACCTTTTTTATTACCAGATACTGGATTTACCAAGATATAATGTTTCATTAATACATCACCACAATAATTTTAGCATTAAATCATTAATAATTCAACATTATTTATATTACAATTAGTTCTATTTGTAAAAAAAAGGAATATACATATTACAAAGAAGGTGAATTTATTGTTAAGAAAAAATAAAATGATGAAAATGAATAAGTTTTATAAAAATCCAAATTGTAACAATTATTCAAATGTAAAAAATGTACTAAATGATAAAAATTCAGTAATGATTTCAGAAGGCATGACTGGAAAAAAAGTAGAAGAAATTCAAAAAATGTTAGTTGAAATTGTAAATCTATATCCAAGTTTATCAATAATAACAATAGATGGTGTATATGGTCAAAATACTGTAATTGCAGTAAAAGAATTTCAAAAATTAAATTCATTACCACAAACTGGCATAATTGATGAAATTACAATGAGAAAGTTATCATATTTGCATGAAAAAAATAGAGAAAAATTTAGGGAAGAGTTACTAAAAAATAAAATAAGTGAAGTAAAAAAAAATAAAAAAAGAGAAGATGATTATTTAGATCAATCAGATAATATTTTAAGTGAAGGAAGCATTGGCGAGTATGTAAAATCCTTGCAAAGTTATTTAAATGTAGTATCAAATAAATATCCAACTATTTCACTTTTAAGAGTAGATGGAATATTTGGTCCAAAAACAAAGGCTGCTGTTATGGAATTTCAAAGAATATTTGAACTAAAACAAGATGGAGTAGTAGGGTATGAAACATGGAATAAATTAAGCAGTGCAACTGGTGGAAATCCAATTTCTGTTGATATTGACTGAGGTTTGTTAAAGTGATATAATTTACCAGAAAGGATGGTAAATATGTCACTTAATATTGTATTGGTAGAACCAGAGATACCAGAAAATGCTGGAAACATAGCAAGAACATGCGCAGCTATTGGCGCAAAGCTTCATTTAGTAAAGCCATATGGGTTTGATATATCACAAAGCGCAGTAAAAAAACATATGAAAAGAGCTGGACTTGATTACTGGGATAAAGTTCAAATTATAGAATATGAAAATTTAGATGATTTTAAACAAAAAGTAGGAAGCAACGATATATTTTTACTTTCTACAAAATCACAAAAATCATATACTGATGTAACATACACTGAAAATTCATATTTAATATTTGGGGCAGAAACAAGAGGCTTACCAGAAAATTATATACTCGAAAATTTTGATAAAGCTGTAAGAATTCCAATGCTACCAGGACTTAGATCATTAAACTTATCAAATAGTGTAGCAATAGTTGCATATGAAGCATCAAGACAACTAAATTTTACAAACTTACAAACAGTAAGCGATTATTTCAAGAGTTAGTTTTATAAAAAAATATTGCTAAGAAAAAAATTGCATAAATGCTTTTATTTCTTAGCGTTATTTTTAGTAAAATTTTTAAACAAAAAAAACATGCTATAAAGCATGTTACAATTGGTAGCGGTAATAAGATTCGAACTTATGACCTTTCGGGTATGAACCGAACGCTCTAGCCAACTAAGCTATACCGCCATCAACACTACATTGATTATACAATATCTAGTTTTATATGTCAATATTTTTTTATAAATTTATGAAATTAAATTTTTTAGAAAAAAATTAAAAAACAAAATTTATTTTTTATATAAACTTTTAGCATTAAATGTTAACTATTTTTTGATTTTGTATAAATAAAAGAATAAGCGTAAATTTATAATTAATTACGCTTAAGTTAACTACATATTTTTTTGACATTTTTTACAAATTCCAGTAAGTTCTAAATTGTGATTTAATATTTTATAACCAGTGTCTTTTTCAATTTTTTTTGAAAATTCATTAATAATTGGACAAATATCAATAGGAATTTCATTATGACATTTTGCACATACTAAATGGTGTTGGTGTTTTTTTGTAATAAACTCATAATATGCTATTTTGTCTTGTCTTATACTTTTTTGAATAAGTTTATCATTTTCTAATTTCTTTAAAATTCTATACACGGTAGACAAATTTATATTTTTTGAAACTATTAACTTTTCAAAAATTTCATTTGCTGTTAATGGCTTAGTAGATTTAGACAGTATATTTTTTATATCTCTTATATTATTGGTTATATTACACGACATATAAGCTCTACTATTAATCCACTAATCACGCCAAGCAAATATAGCATTCCTAGAATCTTAAAGTTATCCTTTTGAGGCTTATTCATTTTAAATAAAACAGCCATTCCAATACCAGCTCCAGTAGAAAGTCCAGCAATTATAGCTCCAAAAGTAATGCTTCCAGAAAGATATAGCTCTGTTAATAGTACTGATGAGGCACAGTTTGGAATAAGTCCAATAATTCCTGCAATGAAAACCTGAAAAATAGAACCACTCATAAGTACTTTAGACAAGTTTTCTTCACCAATTAGAAATATAGCACTGTTTAGTAAAAATGAAACTATTACTATAAAAATAAATGTACTAAATGTATGTTTTAAAGTTGAATGTAAAATGCCATGGCCACAATCACAATCTTTACAGATTTCACTAATATGTTCATGTTCAATGTTTTTAGAATTTAGTTTTTTTACCTTAGTAGTTCTATTTATAAAATAGTCTACTAAAAAACCAATTATAAAAGCAATAACAAATTTTGTAAGTAGTATTTGTACAAGTTTTATCATACTTGAAGCATCTGGGTGTGAAATAAGTACCGGAATCGCTTCATCTGAGGTAGATAGAAAGACTGCAAGTAAAGTTCCAAGTGATATTATTCTACCAGAATATAGATTTGAAGCTGTAACTGAAAAGCCACATTGTGGTATAAGACCAAGCAAAGAGCCAATTAGCGGACCACATTTACCAGATTTGCTAAGAACCTTTTCTATTTTTTTTGAAGAAGTATGTTCAATGTATTCAATTAGTAAATATGATAAAAACAAAAACGGCAACATTTTTATTGAATCAATCAACGTATCTTTTATTATATCTAACATAAAAATCTCCTTAATTTAAAGTGTAATGCAAACGATTTGCATTAATTATTATACATTATGTTATGTCCTATGTCAAGAAAAACCACAGATATTGAAAATATTATTTTTAGTTATTTGCCGAATTCTATTTATATTTTTACTTGCAAAATTTAAATATGTGTAGTAAAATAATATTAGTGAGGTGAAAATAATGGAGGAGAAAAAATTAAAAGCAGATGAGTTTGAGGCAGCTTTAAGTGAAATATTAAACCAAAATATAAAGTACGATACAGTTGATGTATCAGAACTTTCTGTGTATGATAGAAGATTTGAGGAAATAAACCAAGAGTTATTAAAATACTATCAAAAAAGAACTGGAAATGATTTTGAAGAAATGTATAAAAGTGAACTTGAACTTGCTATAAAAGAAAAATTAGAAGATGAAATTGATAAGGGGACAAAATCTAAAAGTAAAGACGAAATAGATGAACAAGAGGAAAAGCTAAGAGAAATGTCTAATGAAGCTTTAGATGATGAAGATGGCGTTGGTGAAGAAGAAAAAGAAGAAGCAATAAAGGAAGCAAGCAAAGATGATGATGTAAGCAAAATGACACCTCAACAGCTAAGAGCACTTATAATAAAGGAAGTGTATAAGGAAGCATATGAAAAGTACACACATGATATCTTAGAGTTTAAAAAAGTGCAGTCTGGTAAAGAGAATATTACTACATTTGGACTTAATGAAAAAGCAGCAATTAGGTCAATAATGACAGAAAGGTACTTAGGAAATTTAAATTTGTCATATAAATTACGTGCAAGTGAAGAACTTGAAAAAGATCCTGAAATTTCAAAGTTAAAAGAAAAGTTTAATGAAGAGATTAAAGATTATGACAGATATATAAATAAAAAAGTAGAAGAAAATCTTGGAATGATAAATGAATTAAATGAAAGAAGAAATGAAGTAGCAAAAAAAATGGCATCACTTGATCCTGAAGCAACAGATTTTAAGGAACAAAGTGACGCATTACAACAAGAATATATGAAGTTGACTTTTTCTATGAATGCTATAAAACCGTCATTAAATGATTATCAAAGAGATTTAAATGTAGCTAGTGAATATGAAAGAGTAGCAAAAATAAATGGCGTTAATCCATCAGATAAAGAACCAGTTCTTGGAGAAATGAGTACTAAAAATGATTTGTATGATAATCAAGCAATAAAAGACGTTAATAAAGTTGAACATAGTGTAATGCATGTAAATATGGAAACAATTGAAAGTGGCTTAAGTAGGATAGATGAACTTATGAGAAATTATGATGATAATATTGAGCAAATTTCTGAAATACTTGAGACACTTGAAATGCAACTTGGAATTCAAAATGAAAGTAAACAATACGCAGAGGGCAATACAGAAAAAGATGATTATACAAATGAAAAAATTGCAAATAGAATGGAAAAAGGAAAGACACCGATTAGTAGTGAAAAAACTACTTTTATGGATGACTATAAAGACAAAGTTCAATCAGATGAAGAAGCAGAAGAACATGGAATGAGAAGAGAAAATACAGAAGAAAGAATAGAGGCAGTAAGAAGAGGTTTAGATTCTTTAAGAAAAGATCATAAGGATTTAGACCGTGAAGATAATGTAAAGGTAAGAACACTTTATAATAATAAAAAATAAGGAGGAATATATATGGGACTTACAACAACAACAGAAATGTTTAAAAAAGCATACGAAGGTGGCTATGCAATAGGTGCATTTAATGTGAATAATATGGAAATAATTCAAGGAATAATGGAAGCTGCAAATGAACAAAATGCACCAGTTATTTTACAGGTATCAGCAGGAGCTAGAAAATATGCTAATCCAATTTACTTAAAAAAATTGGTTGAAGCTGCAATAGAATGTAATAAACAGGCAGGAAGGGATATACCAGTGGTACTTCACCTAGATCATGGACCAGATTTTGAAACATGTAAAGCATGTATTGACAGTGGATTTACTTCAGTAATGATCGATGGTTCAAAGTACAGCTTTGAAGAAAATGTTGCTCTTACTAAGAAAGTAGTAGAGTATGCACACCCAAGGGGCGTTGTTGTAGAAGCAGAACTTGGTAAACTTGCTGGAATTGAGGACGATGTAAATGTTGATGCAAAAGATGCAATGTATACAGATCCAGATGAAGCTTATAGATTTGTCAAAGAAACTGGATGCGATTCACTTGCTATTGCAATAGGTACTAGTCATGGAGCATATAAATTTAAGGGAGAAGCAAAACTTCGTTTTGACATACTAGAAGAAGTTTCAAAAAGACTACCTGGTTTTCCTATTGTATTACACGGCGCATCTTCTGTTCCACAAGAATTTGTAAAAATGTGCAATGAGTATGGTGGAAACATCCCAGGTGCTAAAGGAGTTCCAGAAGAAATGCTAAGAAAAGCAGCAACAATGGCTGTTTGTAAGATAAATATAGATAGCGATATTCGTTTAGCAATGACAGCAAATGTACGTGAATGTTTTACAAAATCACCAGAAGTATTTGATCCTAGAGTATATTTAGGTCAAGCAAGAACAGCAGTAAAAAATATGGTAGCACATAAAATTGTTGATGTACTTGGATGTAATGATAAAGCGTAGGTGATAAGATGGAGTATAGATATAGACCAGAAGGAGTTTGTTCACGTGAATTTGTAATTGACATTGACGAGAAAACTAGAAAAATTAACAAATTAAAGATAATTGGTGGATGTCCAGGAAATACTATAGGAGTTAGTACATTAGTAGAAGGTATGGATATTGATCAAGTAATTGAAAAACTAAAAGGAATAAAATGTGGCTTGAAAGGAACATCTTGCCCTGATCAAGTAGCAAAAGCCTTAGAAAGTATAAAAGAAAAATTATAAAAAAATAGCCTAAGTTATTTAAACATTAGTTTAATAACTTAGGCCTTTCTAATTTAAAATTCTAATATATTCCATAAAAAGGAAATGGAAAAATATGTCAGAATAAATGTAAAATATTTCCTGTGATTTTTTGCTATTATTGTTATAAACTAATAGTAGCATTTATGTAAAAGCTAAGAAGTATAAAATATTTAATTTAACTAATAATATTAAAAAAAGACTTTTAGGAGGTAGAGTGATGAGATCAACAGGAATATTAAGAAAAGTAGATGAGTTAGGAAGAATAGTTATTCCAAAAGAAATTAGAAAAAACTTTAGAATAAGAGAAGGCGACCCACTTGAAACAACATTGGAACAATTAAGAATAATTGCAGACAGCTTGAAAATGCTAGCTTTGCAAGTTTGATAAAAAATATAATAGTGTGAAAAAATCAATGAATACATAAAAAAAGATAGGAAACTATCTTTTTTTTAACCTTTAAATGTGAAATCGGATTAATAAAGTAATTAAAAAAACGTGAAAGTATCCTTAACATATTTAATAATTTATCTTAAAATAATGAATTTTTTAAAATAGAAATGAAAGGGGAAATGTACAATGTGAATGAAGAAAATAGACCATCGTATTATGCAATAATACCAAGCAATGTAAGATATTGTGAGGAACTAAAATATCCGGAGAGACTACTTTATGGAGAAATAACAGCATTGGCAGGAAAAGAAGGATATTGTTTTGCTACAAATAAGTATTTTGCAGAATTATATCATGTAATACCTGGAACAATATCAAGATGGATAAGTCATTTAGAAAATTTAGGATTTGTAAAAGTAGAAATAATAAAAGATGGAAGAAACCAAATAATTGAAAGAAGAATTTACATAGATAATGTTCATAGAGATATTATACTTTATACCTATAAGCAGGATAAACAATACCCCTATGAGCAGAACGAACAATACCCTATAAGCAGAATTGCTCAATATAATAATATAAATAATAGGATAGATAGATTCTTTAATTATATTATAAAAGGGAAAAAACAAAATCCAGAAAATATGACATCGGTTCAAAAAGTAAAATTTATGGAAATATTAGAAAAACTAGAATTGAATTATACAGAAGAATTACTAAAAATATTTACAGAAGATAATATTGAAAAACTGAAAATAATTATATATGCTTTGAAAGATTTAAGCATTAGTAACAGAAGTATATTATTAAATAGGGCTACAAGAGAAAAATTAATATATGTTTATGATAATTGTAAAAATAAACAAGAAGAATATCAAGATACAAGCAAAGAAATAAATAATTTTTTTGAGTATTATTATATAAGTTTAATCAAAGAATTAGAAAAAGCTAGATAGCTTTTATAACACAGCATATAATCGTTGGAACAAAATCAAAGATTTTGACAACGATTTATTTTTTGCTGAAAGCAAGGAGGAAAAATGATACCTACTTATGATGTTAATAATTTGACAGGAAATTTAGATATTATGTTTCAAAACATAATGAGAATAGGATTTACGATATCTATAGTGTTATTCACAATTTGGATAATTGTAAGTCTATTAATATGGTTATTTCGGAGCCAAAAAGAAATCTGAAAAAGCAATAAAATTTGGGATAAAGAATTTTATAATAACTTTAGTATTAATTATAATCACATTAGGAATACCGCTATTACTTAATGTATTTTAAAAGAACTAAAGAAAGTGATGCATACCATAGCCTAAATATTCGCAACAAATCAAGGAGGGTTATGAGATGAGAAAAATCAACAAAGAGAATTTAAGAAAAAAATATTACAAAATTAAAAATAAGTTATGGGTAATACCTACAACATTAATGTTATTGCCAACAAAAGTATTCGCAGCTCAAGGAAGTATTAGCACTGCTGAAGTAGATCAAGCTACAGAAAATATAAAAAATGCTGTTATTAAATTAGCAATGCCAATACGGAGGAATTTTAGTATTTGTGAGTATCGTTATTATTGCCTTAAAAATGATAGTAAATTCAAATAATGCTAATAAAAGAAGTGAATCAATAGGAGCTTTAGCTTGGGTATGTGCTGGAACAATGCTTTTAGGGTTATCCCTTATAGTTTCTGGAATTATTCTAAGCATTGCTACAAATGGTGGTGGAGCATTAATTACAGGTGGAAGTGCAAATGGTTAGGAGGTAGAGAAAATGAGTTCATATAAAGTACCATTTGATTTTACACATGAAGAAAAAGTATTTCGGTGGTTATCTATCATTAAGACAAATGTTATATGTAATTGCAAGTGTAATATCATTAGGAATATTATTTTTTCATATTTCAACAATAGTAAAAACAATAATATTTTTAAGTGTAGTAGCAATACTTATGACTTTTGCCTTTTTGAAAATAGGTAATATATATGCAGATAAATACTTTTTCAATGTTCTAAAATACATTTTTAGAAAGAAAATTTTTATATTTGAAAGGTAGGAAGAAAATGATAATTGCATTTATTTTTATATTAGTTGGAATTATCTTTATGATAGGAACTCTAATATACACAAGAAAGAAAAACAACTTACAAGAAGTAAAACCCATAGACAAGTCAAATATAAAAAAAGGCAAAAAGACGCTTAGCAATTTATGGGGAATAGATGGATTTAATAATCAAGTAATTACAATAAATAAAAACCAACATTCTATAATAATAGAATTAGAAAGTATAGAATACAGTTTATTGCATGATGGAGAAAAAGCAAATGTTGATAGAGAACTAATAAGTATAGCACAAATGCTTAAATTTCCGATTCAATTTTTAGAAGTAAAAAAACAAATTGAAATAGGAGATATGTTAGAAGAAATAAAAATAAGCACAATAAATGCTAATGATAATGTAAAAGAATATGCTAATCAAATAATAGCACATTTAGAAAAGTTACAAGAAGATCAAAATTTATTTGAAAGAAAAAATTATATGGTAATATCATCTTTTAATAATAGAAAAGTAGCTGAATCAGAATTAAAAGAATTCTATCAATTATTAAGATATCATTTGCTTAATATAAAAGTTAGTACAAGATTATTAAATGATAGAGAAATTGTAGAACTAATATATGAACAGTTGCACAAGGGAAACAAAAATAAGGTAGCAGATATTGAGCAGAAAGGAGGTTTCGAACTATATGTTACAGATAAAACGAGAAAGAAAGATTAGACCATATAAGAAAAGAAAACGAATCAAAGAGAAGAAAATAGAATTATACAAAAAAAGAAGAAAAATAAAAGATGAAAATTTCTTTGATAATCAACCACAATTAATATCATTACTTGCTCCTGAAGTTATACAAGAAAAACAAGATTATATTTATATGGGAGATGACAAATATGCTAGAATTTTTGTATTGATGTTTTATCCAAGTTATATTGGAATTGGATGGTTAGATGATATTTTAAACACAATAGGAGATGTTGATATTTCTACACAAGTGCAAATTGCAGATGAAAGAAATGTAATAAAATATTTGACTCATAAAGTTACAAAATTGCAGTCAGACTATCTTTTGTTTGAAAAGCAAGGAAATATTGAAGAATTGCATAAACTAGAAGAAAATATACAATCATTTGAAGAAATGAGAAGAAATATACAAATAAATAATGATAAGCTATTCTTTATAAAAATTACATTAAGAGTAAATGCTACAAGTCTTAAAGAATTGAATGAAAAAAGCAAGTTATTAAGAGATGAATTTGCAAATAAATCGTGTGAAATACGACCACTATATTTTAAACAATTAGATGCATTAAAAGAAACATTACCATTAAACAACAATATTATAAGTGATAATAATAGAAATATGACAACAGCAGGGTTAGCAGCGATGTTCCCAATAGCAAGAACAAAATCAAGTGTAAAAGAAGGTATTTATTTAGGAAGAGACTTATTTACAGGACTTCCAATGAATTTAGAAACTTTTACACAAGGATTAGCAAATGCAAATATTGCAATATTTGGAGTACCAGGAAGTGGAAAGTCTGTAACAGTAAAAACAATAGTTGGAAGAACTGCACTAATAAATAGGAGAGCATCTATATTAGATGTTGAGGGAGAATATGTAGCACAAACTGAAAAATTAGGTGGAAGAATTATAAAAGTTAGACAAAGCATACCAGTAGGAATAAATTTGTTTGACATTGATATAGATGAGGATGAAGGATTTATAGATATTGATAGCAAAATAACAGAAATTAGATCTATTATGAATGGAATCATAAACAAGTATGAGAACAGAACTTTAAAACCTAATGAAATAGCAGATATTGAGCAAGCTGTAAGGGAAGTTTATAGAGAAAAAGAAATAACGAAAGACAGAGATTCAATTTATGAAAAAGAAGGTGGAAAACACGAAGGAGTAATAACATTTGGAAATATAAAAAAGAAAATGCCTACACTAACAGATTTTCATAGAGTTATGAAAGAAAAGATACGAAACAAAGATTTATCAAGTACTATTGCTAACTTTTTGAATGGAAATACACTAGGAATATTTGATTGTCAAAGTACATTAAAAGTGAACGACCAGATAATATGTTTCGACATTTCGGAAATCAAAGATGAAATAATGAGATATTATGTGTGTTTAGTCTTAACTACTTGGATAACAAATAAATATATGGCTACAAAAGAAAGAAACAAGAGATATGTAGTAGTAGATGAAGCGTGGAATTTATTTAAAAATAAGGAAACTTCAGATTTCTTAGAAAACTTGGCGAGGCGTGCAAGAAAGAAAAAAGTGGCAATGATTTTAGCCACTCAAAATTTATCCGAAATGAGACAAAGTAATCAAGCTGAAGCTATAATAAATTGTTGTGATACAATAATTTTATTAAAGCAGTCTATAGGAAGTATTGATGAAATAATGAAGTTTTTTAAATTACCATCAGGAGTAAAAGAAATATTAACAAAAGCAAGACCAGGAGAATGTATTTTAATTAGAGGAGGAGATGTCAGAGCAATAAAAATAGATATGACAAAATTTGAGAGTGAATTTATTACAACATAGGCAAGGTGGTGAAGTAATTGAAAATGAAAAAAGTTTTGATAAGTATTTTTTTAGTAATACTTATTTTTTTTAGCTTTACAAATAATGTTCAAGCTAATTTTTTTACAGATGATAAAGAAGACAATAAGTCAGAAATAGAAGAAACAATAGATAAAGATGAAGGTGGACTATTTGAAAAGATTATAGCAAAAATGATTCGGAGGTATAGCAGAAACAGTTTTTGACCTAACAACAAATGAAAATTTTGGTGTGGGTTTTAAAAATTATGATGAGCTAATCTTTGGAAATAATCAAACGGATATAGCACCATTTACACAAGAAAATTGGAATTTGATAATGACTTGGTATTGGAGAATTGCTGGAATACTTGGAGGTCCTATTTTAATTGCAATAGTTATATTAGCTTGGAAGATGATTGTTGCAGGAATTAGTCCTGACAAAAGAAATGAAGTAAAAGATAATTTAATGAGATTGTTTTTTGGAGCAGCTGCTATTGGAATTGCACCAATTTTTGTTAAGTTTATTCTGATGTTAAATAATTCGCTAGTGAAATTATTGGTTGCAAATAGTCATGGTAGTTTAGATGACCTTCTCGGTAATTCGTTACTAACAAGTATTAATACAGGAAATGCAATAGCAACAGCGATAGTAATTGCAATGTTTGCTTATTTATTTGTAAAAGTTAATATCAAATTTATAATAAGACAGTTCACACTAATTGTATTTACTATATTTACACCAATAGTTGCAGTATTTTGGATTATAAATAAAAGAACGATAGCATCAAGTATATGGTTTGGTCAAATTGTAATAAATGCTTTTATGCAATTTGTTTATACATTTTTGTTTTTAATATATCTAACATTTTTACCAAAAAGTGCAGGATGGGCGGTTAGTTTATTATGGGCTATGATGATATTGCCTTTAGCAGATGCACTACAAAATACAATGCAAAATTTAGTAAGTAGAATAGCAGGTGTCGACAATGAAGCATTAGCAAATAAAGGAATAGGAATGGGTGCAGCAATGGGACAAACAGTAAGAACTATTGCTTATCAATTCAAAGGAGAAAATACAAATGTAGATAGTGGAAATGACTTTATTGGTAAAGTAGTAAAAAGAGCTTCAGGTGGTATAAAAGCAGAGCCAATCGCTAGTAGTAGTTATGAAAGCTATTCACAAAATTTTGCAGAAAAAGCTAGACCAGTAAATCAAACTAATATAAATAACGAAACAAAGCAAACACAAAATACAACAATGGTTGGAAAAGAAAATAATACAGAAACACCTCAATCAACAAGTGGATTTAGAAAAGCATTTAATGTAGGAAAAGAATTTATGAATTTAGGTATGTATATGGCTGAGGGAAGAAATTTCAAGACTAACGAAAGTAATATAAATAATAACAGAATTTATAATAGACCTAATATCAATAATACAAGAAAAGAAGATATGGAAGAAAGCACAAATAAGATAATAAGTATAGAACAGGATGATGCCAATGATTAAAAATAAAGTGAAACAAAAAGTAATAGGATTTGTATTGATGATAATAAAACCTTTTATAGTTCCTATTATTATCATAGTAATACTTTTATCCATAGCTTGTAGCATAACAGATATATTATATATTGGTTTTAATAATGAAGATAAAGTGGATATGAAAAAAGAATTAGCCTATTATAATACTGAATATAAAAAAGATGAAGCAAAGAATTTTTTTGAAAGTGTTTGGGAATTTGTAGAGAAAATATTTGGTGGTGGAGAAATGACAGACAAAACAGATTGGCCTGTTAAACGGACAATATAAGATAACAAGCAATTTTGGAAAACGAGATGCACCAACAACAGGAGCATCTACTTATCATACTGGAATAGATATAGCAGCACCTGAAGGAAGCAAACTAGTATGTATTATGGATGGTGAAGTAACATCTGTAGGTTGGGGTGGTGCTGGTGGATATACTATCACTATAAAAAGTACAGATGGTATATATAAATTTTCTTATTGTCATAGTTCACCTGAATTTATAGTATCAGTAGGAAAAAAAGTGAAAAAAGGAGAAATTATCGGAAAAGTAGGACCGAAAAATGTGTATGGTGTAACAAATAATCCATATAAAGATGACAAAGGAAATCCAACAAATCGGAGCTACAACAGGTTGTCATTGTCATTTTACTATTAGAAAAAATGGAGAATTAATTGATCCATTAGAAATTGTGAAAAAGGAGGAATTTATTTAGATGATAGTAATTTATACAGGAATTGAAGAAATAGATAAAGAAATTCAAATGAATTTAAGAGATTCAATAGTAGCACATTATAGTGATTATCTAATTGAAAATAATACATTTGAAGGACAAACAGTTATTATATCTCCACAAGCAGTAGAAGGAGATTTACATGAGTTCTTATTTATATTAAAGCAAATGAATATGAGAGTAATTTTATTACTAAAAAATCAAAAACAAGAAGAAACGAAATTAGCTCTACAATTAGGAATATATGATATTATTTATGGCAATTTTTATCCAAGTCAGATAAAAGAAGTTATAGAACATCCAAAGAATTTTAGAGACATAGCTGATTTGTATATGAAAACATTTAATATAAAATTAAAAAAACGAAAAAGGATTAGAGAAGAAAAATCTAATTCTTTTTTTAGTAGGTTTTAAAGGAGAACGAAATGAAAATAGTAAAAAAAATAATGAAATATTTTATTTGGATAACTATTGATATAATTTGGCTATTTGGATTGAATATGATATTACCAGCTGATGATAGTAATACTAATGCTTCTAATAATTCAAAGCAAAACAATGTAGTTTATACAAACAAAGTATAGATAATAAGAAAATCACAAGTTAAGGGGGTGATGCTAGATATAGAATAATTGAGGGAGGTGTAAAAAAGTGATAAAAACTAAAATTGCACAAATTGCTATAAGTGTATTTATGATAATCTTAGTAATATCTTCATATTTTTTAATTAGAGATTTTCTGGAACACAAGAAGAGTAATGACTCTAGCATAGAACTAATTGAAAATGTAATTACAGAAGAAAAAACAGAAAAAGATATAGAAATAGACTGGGAAAAGCTAAAAAATATAAATGAAGATATTATAGGATGGATAAAAATAGATAATACAAATATAAATTATCCTATTCTTAAAGATACTGATAACTTAAAATATTTAAAACATTCCTTTGATGGAAAATATAATAACAATGGTTCAATATTTACGCTAAATAATAATCCATTTCAAGATTATGAAACAGTATTATACGGACACAATATGAAAAGTGGAATTATGTTTTCAGAATTAGGCAAATATATGAATAAAGAATTTTTTGATAAGCATTCTAGTTTTGAGATATACACAAAAAATCAAAATTATAAAGCAACAGTATTTAGTTGCTATTCAATAGGCATAAATAAGGAAGAAAACAATATTAAGTTATTAGATTTTGAAGAACAGGTAGAATATTATAAAAAAGCAAGTAAATATTCTGTAGATAATGTAGGTGAAATCAAAAAAATAGTAAAATTATCAACATGTTCATACCTAAATAATCATACAACGCCAACGGATCAGAGGTATTATATAGTAGCAAAATTAGAAAAAGTTAATTAAATGCTTAAAAACAGTTGATTTTTATAGTGTTAGAAGAATTTTTAAAAGAAATTTTTTTTGAACTATGAAAGAATATAAAATTTATGATATACTCTTATACGAAGGTGATGAATATGAAGAAAAAAGTTTTAATGGGTTTTATAATAATACTATTTTTAGTAATAATTTTTGGAATAACATATATGTTATTTTTAGAAAAAAGAAATAATGGGATTTCACTTATAAAAGATAATGTAGTTATAGAATATGGAAATGCATATAATCCTAATATTGAAGAATTAGTAGATTTATCAAAATATAAATTTATTAATCAACAAGAAATTAGTATAGAAAACAATATTGAAAATGAAAAAGATAAAGATTATCCAGCAGTTGGAGAATATGAGATAAATGTATATTATAAAAAGAAGATTTTAAAACAAAAAATTGAAGTTAAAGATACAACTGCTCCGGAATTATCTGTAAAAGATAATATAGAGATACCATTTGATACAGATTTATCTACTTTTGATTTTAAAAATTATATAGTGGCATCAGATTTATCAGAATTAAAAGATTATGCTATAGATTTATCAAAAATAGATTCTAATGCTAGTGGAGAATATGAAACAGTTGTAGCTATTGAAGACATTTATGGTAATAAAACAGAAAAGAATATTAAAATTAAAATACTAGAAAAAATGGAAGAAAAAACAGAAAAGAAAGATAATACAACACCTAAACAAAGTAGTAGTAAAAACGAAGTTAGCAATTCGAAACCAATAATGAATTCTAACCCTACAAAAGAAACAGAAAAAAATAACAACAATAATAATAATAGTATCATAAATAATGATACTAAAAAAGAAGAAACAGAAGAAACTCCAAAATGTAATCATTCAAGTAGTAACTGGTTTAATTCAGAGAAAGAAGCAATAGCAACATATGATAAAAAGGTAAAAGAATGGGGAGATAAATGGAGTAATGGTATAATAAGTTACGAGCAATACATTAAAAATTGTCCAAGTGGATATGAAACATGGGACTGTCCGATTTGTCATAAATGGACAATAAATATGTATAGTAAAAATTAAAAAATATAATAATTAAAACTGGAACAAGTAAAATGATACTTGTTCTTTTTTTCGTTAAAGGAGGAGTTTGAATGTTAAGAACATCAAAAAAATTAAAGAAAATATTAGCTGTAATACTTTTGATATTAACAGTATTTAGTATTACACAACCTATTGTTTTTGCAGTATCTGATTCTGGAAGTGGTCGATGGGTTCCAGGACAATATGATTCAGGAATGAAGACTACTGATAGCAAAGGTAGTGTAGGAATTCTTATAAGAAGATTAATAAATACCACAACTAAAGAACGATTAACAGTTTTTTGTGCAGAACATTTTGTTGATTCAACGACAGGAGAAATAGAAAATGCAACTCACATAAAACCTACAGATCCAAAGATGAAACAAGCATGTAAAGTTGCTTATTTTGGATGGTACAATAAATATCCAGACTATGTAGTTGATGGGGGGATTTTAGCTGGTGATATGAAATGGGTAAAACAAGATTATGTTTTTACTCAGCAAATGATTTGGGAAGTGTTAGGACAAAGTAGTGCAAGATTTATAGACTCAAGTATTCAAAGTCAATATGAAGCTTTTAAATCAGGAATTAATCAACAAATGTCTAATGCTAAAAAAGAGCCAAGCTTTAGTAATGTTACAACAACTGTTGAAGCAGGTGAAAGTACAACTCTTACAGATACAAACGGAGTATTTGCAGACTATACTTCTTTGGATAAAACAGTTAATGGAATTAGATTTCAACATAACAAGGGAGAAAATACAATGACTATTACTGTAAATAGTGATTGTAATATAGAAGAATTTAGATTAAATGATGCAATGATGAAGGACTGGGGCTGCATAAAGGAAGCAACCAAAGATAATCATACAAGTGTATTTTTTCAATTCAGAGAAGGAGTACAAAATCAATTATATTCTATGCACTATAACGATCCTGTAACTATGTCAATGTATTTAAAAATTAATCTTTTAGGAAATATTGAATTAACTAAAACAAATACAAATAATGATTTAGTTAATGGCGCTATATTTAACGTAAAAGGTCCTAATAATTACAATGAGAGTTTTACAGTAAGTAATGGAAAGCTACTGATAGAAAAAGTAAGAAAAGGAACATATACAATTAAAGAAACTTATGCACCAGAGGGATATGTTTTAGATACAAACACTTATACAATTGAAGTAAAGCCAAATGAAACTACATCTAAGACAATTATAAATGAAGAACCTACTGGAAGTATTTCTATTTCAAAAAGAGATACGCAAACAGGTTTAGTAGCTCAAGGGGATGCCAAACTAGAAAATGCTATATACAAAGTATATGCTAATGAAGATATATATAATGTTGCAAAAACAAAAAAATATTATAGCAAAGGTGATTTAGTTGCTACTCGTACAACAAACAATAAGGGAGAAATGGAAGACGTAACAGGATTACCTTTAGGAAAATATTTAGTGAAAGAAGAAAAAGCTCCGATTGGATATATGATAGATAAAACGGAATATGAAGTTAATCTAACATATAAAGACCAACATACTAAGGTTATTACAGGTCAAACAACAAGTAAAGAAAAGGTAAAATCAATGCAAGTCCATATTTATAAATCTGGAATAAAAGAAAATTCAGGATTAGTACCAGGCTTACAAGGTGCAGAATTTACAATGAAATTATATTCAGATGTAGAAAAAGCACTAGATGCAGGATATAGTTATGCAGAAATATGGAACGGATTAGATGAGTATGGAAATAGTGTAAAAGTAGATTCAAAAAGAGTTGCTGAAGCACAAAAAATAGCACCAAGCTATGAAAGTATTGTAACAGATGAAAATGGAGATGCTTATACACAAAATAAATTACCATACGGAAAATATCTAGTTAAAGAAACTAAGACTCCAAAAGATTTCTATGTTTCATCAGACTTTACATTTTCTATTACAGAAGATGAAAGCGAAATAGTAGAAATCGCTAAGAAGATAAAACATTTATATGTAAATAACGAACAAATGGAAACTTATATAAAATTAGTGAAGAAAGATGCAGATAGTGGAAAAATAGTATCTTTAAATAGTGCAACATTTCAAATAAAAGCAGCTAAGGACATAGTAGACAGAGGAAATGGGAAGATTCTATATAAAAAAGGTGAAATTATAACACAAAAAGTGGGTAGTACAGTTTATAATTCATTTACTACTAATTCAAGAAATTTAGTAGTAGTAGATGGAAGTTATGATAATATAAGAGATGAACAAGGAACTGTTGTAACACCATTATTACTACCAGTAGGTGAATATGAAGTGTCAGAGATAAAAATACCATCAGGTTATTTACAATTAGATAGCCCAATAAAATTCAAAGTAGATACAATTAAAGATTACGACCAAGACAATACAGGAGATTATATTAAAACAGTTGAGATTAAAAATAATAAGCCATTTGGAACTCTAATAGTAGATAAGTCAGTAGCCTTAAAAGAAAATGTAGATACATCAATAGTAGATGTATCGGATTTAAGTGGAATACAATTTAAGCTAAGTGCAAAAGTAGATATAATTGATCCAGCTGATGGCTCAATTATTTATAAAAAAGGACAAGAAGTAAATACTTATAATGTAGATAAAAAAGGTAATTTAAAAATAGAAAAATTACCAATGGGAACATATGAACTACAAGAAGTTAAGACACTAGATGGGTTAGTATTAAATGAAACAAAATATGAAGTTAAATTTACGCAAAAAGATACTACAACAAAAGTATATACAGAAACAAGAGAAGTTGTTAATGATACTACACTTGTAGAAATTTCAAAAACAACAATTACAGGAGATAAAGAATTAGAGGGAGCAGAATTATCTGTTATAGATGAAAATGGAAAAGTAATAGATAAATGGACTTCTTCAAATAAAACACATACTATAGAAGGCTTAACAGTTGGAAAAGAATACACATTAAGAGAAGATTTAGCTCCACTTGGATATGTTAAAGCTACAGAAGTTAAATTTAGAGTAGAAAATACAAATGAAACACAGAAAGTTGTAATGATAGATAAAATAGTGGAAATGACTAAGAACGACATAGGCGGCGAAGAAATAGAAGGTGCTGAACTAAAAGTATTTGATAAAGAGGGTAACATAGTTGATGAATGGACTTCTACTAATGAAGCACATAAAATTAAAAATTTAGTAGAGGGGAAAACATATACTTTACATGAAGAATATGCACCTGAAGGATATGTAATTGCAACAGATGTTGAATTTACAGTAAGTAAAGACAAAGAAACACAAAAGATAGAAATGATTGACAAAATTGTAGAAATGAGCAAGAAAGATATTGCAGGAGATGAACTTGAAGGTGCTACAATAATTGTTACAAATACAAAAACGAAAAACATTGTAGATAAATGGGTATCTGGAAAAGAACCACATAGAATACAAGGATTAATCGAGGGCGAAACATATGTTATGCGCGAAGAAATTGCAATAGATGGATATGTTAAAGCTACAGATATAGAATTTACAGTAAGCAAGGATAAAGAAACTCAAAAAATAGAGATGATTGATAAAGTGGTATTAGTGTCTAAAACTGATTTAGTAACAGGTGAAGAATTACCAGGAGCTGAACTTGAAGTAACTGATAAAGATGGAAATGTCATAGACAAATGGACTTCTACAAATGTGCCACATCATGTTACTGGATTAGAAGAAGGCAAGGAATATACATTGACAGAAAAAACTTGTCCTTATGGATATGAAGTTGCAGAGTCTATAAATTTTGTAGTAACTACTGACAAAGAAACACAGTTAGTTGAAATGAAAGATATGCCAATACTAAAAACGATAAAAGTAATCAAAGCAGATAGTGAAACAAAAGAAACAATAAAAGCAAAATTCAAGTTTGGAATATATGAAGATCCAGAATGTACAAAATTAATCAAAGAAGTTAAAGCAGACAAAGAAAGTGGAACAGTTACTTTTGAAGATTTAAGGTATGGAACATATTATATTAAGGAAACAAAAGCACCTTGGGGTTACCAATTATCAGACAAAGCAGTTAAAGTTGAAATAAATAATGAAGGTACTTTTGCAGATGGAGAATTATTAGAAGATAATGACTCTATATGCACATTCACTTATTATAATAAACTAATACCAAAGATTCAAACTGGTAGTGAAATGAATTATATATTGCTAATAGGTAGTGCAATAATTTCATTATTAGGAATAACAACAGGAATAGTTGTATTAAAAAGAAAAAACAAAAATAACTAGAATTTAGAGTGATATTCGTATCACTCTTTTTCTAAAATAAAAATCAAATTATAAGGAGGAAAATTATATGTTAAATATTACAGAAGTAAGAATTAAAAAAATAAATAAAGGGGATTTACTAGCAGCAGCGAGTATTTGTATAGATAATTGTTTTATCATAAGAGAAATTAAATTATTAGATGGAAAAAATGGTAGATATATTAGTATGCCAAAGAGAAAAGTGAAAAATAGAAATTTTAGGCAAGATTTTTCATATCCACTAGATAATGAAACAAGACTACAAATATTAGAAACTATATCAGAACAATATGATGACACAGTAGAAGAATAAATATATAGAAGATGTGAGAGCTAAAAAAGCTTTTGCATCTTTCTTTTAATAATTTTTATATGGGAGGTACTAAACAATATGCAAAAAGAAATTTTAACAGAATTAGAAGATTTAAGAGATGAAACAGAGTTTATTATCAATAATCAAGAAATTGTTGAAAATAAACATATAGAGAATTATTTAAGAAGTTTTGAAAGAATAAGAAATAATTTGTTTAACAAGATAAAATTAAGCAATAAATATGAAGTAAATGAACAAGATAAAATAACTTATTTGAATGATAGATATAGTGCAACAGTAGAAAATGATATTTTAAAAATATACATTCCTGAAGTAATACCAAAGTACAAAAATATTAATAATTATGCATATAAAAATATAATGATAAATGTTATGGATAAAACAAAAGAATATAAAGATTTATTCAACAAAGAACTAGTGTTTGTATTTATAAAAGTAGTAGAAAATCAGAAGAATATTGATATAGATAATAAGTTCATAAAACCTATTGTAGATGGTCTTGTACTATCAAAAGTAATAGCTGATGACAATATAAATAACATGTTTTATGGTGTACTTGGAACAACCAATAAAAAGAAAAAACCATATACAGAAGTGTATGTTTTTAGAGGTCAAAAAATGCTAGATTTTATTAAAGAACAAATAGAAGCGGATACAAAATGAGACTCAAGCGGATAGGGCAAAGTATCCGTTTGAACAGTTTTTAGGGTATTTTCAAACGGAGAGTTTGACTATATTAAAAATGCCTAAAAATAAGGCAATAGAGAAAAACACCCTGTGTCTTGTTTAGCGTGTAAGACACATAGTAGGGATTAAGGTGTGCAAAAAGGGTGTGTCATATAGAAAAGAAAAAAGGAAGGAGTGGATAAAGGAATGGGATGGTAAGATTAACTCGGAAAAGATACAGAAGTTTTGATGTTTCTAGGTAAGTATAAGCTGATGCTTGGTTCAGATTGTAGGCTGATATATGGAACAACAGATTATCATAGGAAAAGGCTGAAAGTGTTAGAGAGTGAAAGATATATAAGAAGAGTAAACAGGTTATATATAAAATTGGATGATAAAGGAACAAGGCTAGTAAAAGAATTTGGATATGATTATAGTTACAAATGTAGAAGAAAAGAATATGTTGATAGATTAAATGAAATAGCAAAAGTAGCAGCATTGACATTAGACAGTAATATTGATTTTATTGCTAGTTGGAATATAAAAGATGATGATATATTTACAGAGCAATCTCGAAAATATTTAGGAAAGATGATATTTCAGGAAAAAGAATTTATTGTTTATTATATAGCCAATGATAAAAGAAAACCTTATGTAAGTCAAATATTAAATGATATAAGGAAATTAGTCAGCTATAAAAATATAATGATTTTTGTAGAAGATTTTAATTTGATAAAAGCAAAAAGAAATTTTGTATTTGGAAATGATTCTACAGTAATAATAAATCCAACACCTGAAAATTTTAATTTAATGAGAAGATATGAAGATATAGATTTTTATGAAATTATTAAGCAGATGTATTCTAATACAGAAGTTCTATTGTCTAACTGGGTAAAAGCAGATTATATGACAGAAGATAGAACTTATATATTTTTTATGCCGTTTATAGATACAGAAAGACTTTATGGATTAAATAAATTTTACAATAATAATAAAAACATAATACGAAAAATAGATATTATAACTTTAAAAGAAAATAAAGAAAAAATAGAAGAAATACTAACTAACAAAACAAACATTGTAGAAATGGACGAGTGGCTAGGAGGTATTGATGGGGAAAGACAAGAAAAGTAAAATATCTTTATTTTTTTTACTTTCTTACATTGTTTTAATACCATTAATTAATGGTTTTATGAAAATACTAGAAAAATGCTTTAATACTAATTTAAACACGATAGATATAAATTTTTTGAATTTGTTTACTGTAATATTCAGAAATGGAACAATATTTATTATATGGGTAATATTAAATTTAATTATCATATTAGTTGCAAAAAATATAAGTACAACAAAACATAACGCAAAGATAGAAGTAGAAGGTGTAAATCTAAAAAAGAAAGATGGAACATTTGGAACAGCGGATTGGGGAAACAAACAAGAAATACAAGAATATTTAAGTATAGGGAAAAGAGATGGAATTATTCTAGGAGAAACTGATGAACAAGAAATAATTACTCTACCTATGAACACATATTTAAACAAAAATATTGCTGTGTTTGGCTCCAGCGGTAGTAAAAAGTCTCGTGGTTTTGCAATACCGAACGGAATTGAATTGGTACAAGAGGAAGTGCAAGAAGCAATTCAAAGACAGATGAGTTTGGTATTTACTGATCCAAAAGGGGAATTATACAGAAAACTTGCAAAATATCTTGAAACAAAAGGATATGATGTAGAAGTATTTAATTTAGTAAATCCAACATTTTCGAATGGTGCAAGATTTATAAACTTTGTAGAAGATGAAACAGATGCACAAATCTTTAGCCAAATAGTAATAGAGGGAACACAATTAAGTAGAAGGTTTAGTGGAGATGAGTTTTGGAACAGAGGTGAACAAAATTTACTGAAAGCATTATTGCTATATGTTATTAACTATGTAAAAAAAGAAGAGGACAAGAGTATGGGATTTATCTATGATGCATTAGCAAGTGGAAATATAAAGCAAATAGATAAATTGTTTTATGATACTGAAGGCCCAACAAAACTAAGCTATAACATTTATGCACAAGCAACAGACATAGTAAAACAATCAGTTGTTACAGGACTTGCTACAAGACTTCAAATATTCCAAACAGATAAAATAAGGAATATCACAAATAAGGATGAAATTAATTTTGAGAATATAGGAAATAAAAAGACCTGTGTATTCGTTGTTACAAGTGATACAAATAGTGCATTTGACTTTCTTTCGACATTATTCTTTTCGTTCTTGTTCATAAAGTTAATAAAACAAGCAGATGAAAATCCAGATGGTAGATTAAAAGTTGAAACATCATTGATATTAGATGAGTTTACAAACATAGGTAGAATTGTAGATTTTGAGAAGAAATTAGCAACAACGAGAAGTAGGGGTATCAATATATTTATGATATTCCAAAATATAGCTCAGTTAAAGAATAGATATGATAATGATGTTTGGCAAGAAATATTAGGTAACGCCGATACCAAAATATGCATGGGTTGTCGGAGATATTTTAACAGCGGAGTATATCACCGAGTACCTTGGAGTAGCAACTGTCGAAACTAATGCTATTAGAAAAGAAGCGGGATTTGATGGTAAATTTACTTATGGAATGGAAAATATAGCAACAAATAAAAGAAATCTAATGAATCCAGATGAATTATTAAAATTAGATAATAATAAAGAGATAGTTATTGTTAGAGGTAGAAAACCTTTTATATGTAATAAATATGATTATTCTAAACATATTGAAGCAAGTAAGATGGAAGATATGACAATAGAAGAACAAAGAGAAAGATTTAAAGACAATGTAGAAAATGAAAAAAATAAGCAGCAACCTAAAAAGGTTAAATATAGTTTTAAAGATTTTTAGTGGTTTTAGGTTAGACCGTAAAACCTAAATAGAAAAAGTAAGAAGGTGAAAAGTTATGACAGATGAATTACAAAAAAAGATAGTATGGCAGAATATCAATTCATCTAAAGAAAAAGGAAAAATTTTAACAGGAAAAATAATAGCAATAGAAAATGAACAAATGAAAGAAGAGTTAATTACTTGTGCTATTATAGATTTCAATGGAATTAGAGTATTAATTCCAGCAACTGAAATATCGGAAGATTCTAAAAATGATAAAAAGCTACTTAGAAATATGATGGGAGCAGAGATAAAATTTATTATAGTAGAAGCAGATAGAATAAGTGAAAAAGCGATAGGCTCGAGAAAAAAGGCTATGGAAAGATTAAAAGAAATTAATATAAAAAAAGTACAAGTGGGAGATAAAATATATGGAAAAATTGTAGGTGTATGGAAAAAGTTTATAAGAATTGAAGTAATAGGTATAGATTTTATAGTTAAAGCACAAGATTTACAATATGGATATGTTGAAGATGTTTCTAAAATGTATAAAGTAAATGACAAAATAAAGGTTATTATAAAAGAAAAATCTGAAGAAAATAAAAGTATAAAAATATCAGTAAAAGATTTGCTAGAAGATCCATTTAAAAATATAAGAAAAGATTTTACAGAAAAAGGTGAGTATTTAGCAACTATTACAGGATATACTGATAATGGAATCTTTGCTAATATCGCACAAGGAGTAGATACTGTTTGCATATTACCAACTTGGCTAGATAGGCCACCATTTCCAGGAGAAAAAGTAATAATTAAGATTTACAAAATAATTCCTGAAAAACGCAAGATTTATAGTTCTTTAATAAAGATAATGGGAAGTGATGCGAGTGAATGATAAACAAAAAAATATAATGAAATTATTATGGGATTTTGATTCTTTAAGAGAAAGTCAAATAATGAAATTATGTAATTGTAGCGAAACAGATATAAATAATTTGATTAGCAATAAGGTTATAAGTAAAGATGTAAAGAAAGGTATTTTAAAGTATGCAAAAAAAGAAATTAATAATAGGAATATTGTTGCATTTGATGTTGTTATGAATTATTTAGACAGAAATCCAATATTAAAAAAAGGGAAACTTCCAGTAAATGTGCATATGCAAACAGATTATTATACTTATGATATAATCGCGATTAAGGAAGTTGAAATAGAAGCTTTATTTGATAAAATTGATGAAATATCAAAGGCAGAAAGAGTTATAATAATTATTGAAACAAAAGATTATAGAAAACAGTTTTTAAATACCAAAAGATCTTGTTATATATGTACTTATTCACCATTAGAAATTGTTGATAGGATAAATTGAAAAATGTATAGCAAAATTAGTGAAAAGTGTATATTAAAAGTATTGAAAAATGTATAATGATATGCTAAGAAGCATTAGTAGAAAGAGATTTAAGAATATATATAGATTATTTGGATGGACATTTGTATCATTTTAGAGATAATGTTTCAGGAGATGAAGTTGATAGCATATTAGAATTTAGAGATGGGGAATATGCTGCGGTAGAAATAAAATTAAGTGATGGTAGTGTTGAAGATGCTAAAAAAAGTTTAATGACTTTTTATAAAAATGTAAATAAAAAACCAAAATTTATGTGTATTATAGTGGGACATTATGAGGCAGTTATACAAGATAAAGAAACAGGAATATATATTATTCCAATAACATCTTTGAGACCATAGTTTAATAATTTGAAAATACAAGGACAAACATTTAAATAGTATATACGAAAATTTATTTCGGTGCATTATTTTACAGTTATAATTTCATTAGAAGAAAATAACGAATAGTTCACCAATACAGAAATATGAATGAATTAAAAGAAAAACGAGTATTAAAAAGAATTAGAAATAATAAAAAAGGTTATTGGGTAATTATTATTGAAGAATAGAATATATGATTTTGAAATAAAAATAAAAGGTGTATTAGGAATTTAATTCCTAGTACGCCTTATTTTTTATTGATTAACTTTTTCTTTTAATGCTTTTCCAGGTTTGAAAGCAGGAGTTATTGAAGCAGCAATTTTTAATTCAGCTCCAGTTTGTGGGTTTCTACCAGTACGAGCTGCTCTTTCTCTTGTTTCAAAAGTTCCAAATCCTATTAAAGAAACTTTTTCTTTTTTTACTAATTCATCAGAAACAATATTTACAAAAGCATTAATAGCAGCTTCAGAATCTTTTTTAGAAAGACCAGTTGGTTCTGCCATTGCATTTACAAATTCAGCTTTATTCATTATATTCACCCCTTTCGACAAATAATTACATCTTTTGTATTTTTTAACAATTTATCAAAGTTATCAATTAAAGTCAATAAAATTTAAAAAATATGATTAAATTTTAATTAATTTAGTACAAAGAAAAAATTTTTGTGGTATAATGCCTTTGAGTACATAAAAATTTACAAGGAGGCAGAAAAATGTTAGAAAATGTAGAAGTTTTATGCCATAGTAGTATAAAAATAAATAAAGAAAAAGTGATTTATATTGATCCTTTTAAAATAGATAAAAACTATAATGATGCAGATATAATTTTCATAACACATGACCACTATGACCATTATTCAGAAGATGATATAGATAAAGTAAAGAAAAATGACACAGTAATAGTTGCACCAGAAGAATTACTAACAAAATTATTAAGAAAAGGATTTAGACAAGATTATATAATTACTGTAACACCAGATGAACAAGACATGGTTGAAGGAATTAAATTTGAAACTGTACCAGCCTACAATACAGACAAGCAGTTCCATCCAAAAGAGAATGAATGGGTAGGATATATTATAGAACTAAACGGATATAGATATTATATTGCAGGAGATACAGATATTACAGAAGAAAACAAAAAAGTAAAATGTGATGTTGCATTTGTGCCTGTTGGTGGTACATATACGATGGATTTTAAAGAAGCAGCATTTTTAATAAATGAAATAAAACCTAAAATTGCAGTTCCAATACATTATGGAAGTGTTGTAGGAACAAAACAAGATGCAGAGGATTTTAAGAGATTGCTACATCCAGAAATAAAATGTGAAATATTAATGAAATAAGAGAGGAAGTTAAGGCAATGAATCCATTTAAAATATTTAATACAGAAGAAATTGAAAAAATTAACAAATCAGCAGGAACACTAGAAAATAGAAATTATACAAAAGAGGAATTGTGTATGTTAGAAAATAGTATATTAACAGATATAATGAGCAAAAGCAGTAAAAATGGAGATATAGGCAAGGCAAGAAATGAGTTGGATTCAATATTAAGTAAAATTGAAAAATGTAAAGGATAAAGTAATGAATAAAGAAAATATAATAAATTATTGCTTATTATTAAAAAACACATACCAAGATATGCCATTTCCAAAAGATTTTGAATCTATAGTTATGAAACATAAAGAAAATAAAAAATGGTTTGCATTACTTATGAATGTAAATAATAAGTTATATTTGAACATAAAAACAGAGCCAGAATATTCAGAATTGCTAAGAAATTCTTGCAAATACATAATTCCAGGTTATCACATGAACAAACAACATTGGAACACCATTATTGTTGATGATTGTACTGACTTTGATTTATTAAAAGAATTAATAAAGGAAAGTTATAACTTAACAAAAAAGAGGTAATGTATGAAATTAAAAGTATTTGAAGTAGTAGAATTATTAGATGGAAATAAGGCTACAATTTTAGAGAATAATAAAAATAGATATAAAGCAGAAATTGTTAATAAATATGGAGAAAGTCAAGGCACAAAATATATTACCGAAACAGATATAAAGAAAATTCTGATTTCTAAATAATAAAATAACACTCACAAAAGATGGAATAAAAATGCAGAAATGAGTGAGATAATGGAAAAAAAGATATACAAAGAAGTAAACAAAAATGAAACAGAAACAACTATAAATGTTTTATATAAGGAAGAAAAAATTTGTATATATACTAATAAAGTTGATTTGCAAAAACAATTAAATAAATTATTGGGAGAACCTACAAAAGAATATAAAATAAAAAGAAGTATTGTAGGGAGCAGTTGGGAGATAGATTTTAAAGAAAAATCAAAAATATCTCAAATGATTTTAAAAGCTAATATATATGAATTATAAAAGTAAGGAAAATAAAATGTATTATGTGTATATGTTAAGATGTAAAGATAATTCAATTTATACAGGAATAACAACAGATATAAATCGTAGAATGGAAGAACATTTTAGTAAAGGACAAAAATGTGCTAAATATACTTTAAGAAATATAGCCAATAAATTAGAATGCGTATGGCAAACAGAAAATAGAGTATTAGCATCAAAATTAGAATATCAAATAAAAAAATTACAAAAACAATATAAAGAAGAATTAATAATTAAGAATAATTTAGAAGAACTATTATCAGATAAAATAGAGGCTAGTAAATATAAGAAATATAAAATACAAGCTTATAGTTTTACTGACTAATAGTAATAAATAATGGAGGTAGTATAATGGAAAATAAGCAAATATTGTTAGATAATATAGATAAAGTGCATACTACTGAAATGGGTATCGATAGAATAAAAAAGAACTTAAAATTAGATACGAACAATGTGGTTGAATACTGCAAAAAGAAAGTATTAAATAAAAATTGTAATATTTATAAGCAGGGTAAAAATTGGTATTGTGAAATTGATAATAATATAATAACTATTAACTCATATAGTTATACAATTATTACAGCACATATCAAAAGATAAATTACAATTTTGCAAATAGGTAGATATATAGTAATTTGTATAAGAAATTATATTAGTAAATGAAATAAATTTAATAAAAAATTAATTGTTTTTGTATTTATATATATGTATAATATGCTAAAGGAGAGTTTATAAATGAGAGGTTGTAATAAAAAGAAAAAAGCAAAGTATATAGTAATAGTTTTTTTTGCAATAATAATACTTGGAAGAATTTTTATACCTTGGGCGCTTGAACCAGAAAATTTTAGAGATACAAAAAATAAAATAAATAGTTTTATAAACAGATATACTATACCAGATTCATATAATGCAAAATCATTGATAGCGGTTGATCTTTCAAATAATAACGATTTTGTTTCTAAAAGAGCAAATGAACAACAAACTCCTGCAAGTTTAGCTAAATTATTTGTTATTGACTATGCAACAACACTCGTTGATTTAGATGATGTAGTTTTGGCAAAAAATGAAGCAATTTCATTAACAAAACAAGGTTCATCTGTTGCAAACATTAAAGAAAAGAAATATTATGTTAAAAATTTATTTGCTGCAATGTTAGTACCATCAGGGAATGATGCAGCCTATGTATTAGCTGATTATTGTGGAGGTATTATATCTCCTAAAGCTACTACTAGCAAAGAGCGAATAGAAGTCTTTATGAAAAACTTGAATGAATATTTAAAACAAAATGATTATAAGGATACTATTTTATATGATCCAAGTGGATTTGATACAGAAGCCCATACAACTGTATTAGACTTAAAAGAAGTTGTAATGGATTTATTAAAGAATGAATGGTTTAAGGATATAGTTTCTCAAACTTCATATACAGCAACTTTACCAGATGGTAGCATGCAGACTTGGAAAAATACAAATACATTCCTTGATCCTACATCAGAATATTATAACAAAAATGTAATTGGTGTAAAAACAGGTTCTTTATCTGATGATTTTAATTTAGTAGTATTATATAAAAAGCATGGAAAAGAATTTTTGATATGTAGTTTAGGTTCACAATCTAATTATTCACGATATGATGATGTTAATTATGTTTTAAAAACAATAGATGAATCAGATTATTTGAAAAAGTAAGTTAAAATAAAGGAGATGATTATTATAGAAGTGATATATAGCATTTTATGTGCTGTTTTACCGTGTACTATTTACTTTACAGCAAGAAAAAGGAAAGGGTATCATTTATCAATTTTAGCAATGCTAATTTTCGTTTTATATCTTTGGAAAGTATATGATTTAACTGGTGCAGGAGGTTTAACAAATATATTTTATGCACCAAAAGGTGGAGATAATACATCAATTATTCAAGCTAATATTAATCTCATCCCTTTTAACATCATAGAGAAAACTTTTTACTTAAATATTTTAATGCTTGTTCCTTTTGGATTTTTAGTTCCTTTTATTTGGAAGAACTATCGTAAATTTTATAAAACATTATTTTTAGGGGCAGGTTTTTCATTAATGATAGAAATATCTCAATTAATTACGAACCGTACAACTGATGTCAATGATTTAATTGCTAATACAATAGGTGCATTAATCGGATATATTATTTGGCAAATAGTTTCATTATGTTTTGGAGAGCATTTAAAAAAGCCTGTAAAAGGTAAGAGTGATGTAATATGGTATATACTTTTAAGCTTTTTGGGTATGTTTTTCTTATATTATCCTTTTTGGTTTGCTTGGAATATTGAACCGCTTATTTTTCAATAAAATAAATTTTCAAAACATATAAATTACAATTTTGCAAATAGGTAGATATATAGTAATTTGAAAGTGAGGATTATATGAAAAAAGATATTATTAAATTTATATTATTAACCTTAGTTATATATAATATAATACCAATTATTAACAAAATAGTACCCGAAAGTACAAATTATACTTTTTTGAGTGATTTATGGATTGTTTATCCGTTGTACTCATTGATAATATCAGTGCTATTTTGTAAAAAGTATGGCTTAAAAATAATGGTGTCAATATTGTTAGTTTTATTATTTATTCCAACAATGTTTATATTTTATAATGACTCAGTTCTGATATTTATATTTATATATCTTATATTATCAATAATTGGATGTTTTATAGGTAATAAAATAAAAAATAGTTAGTCAAATTACAATTTAGTGATTAGTTAGAAAAATAGTAATTTGAAAGGAAGTAAAATTAAATGAAATATACTTATTGTGAAACATTAATATGGTATGCTATGAATAAAGCAATTATTGACTTTTTAAGTGAGAAACATCCAAATTGGAATATAAAATTATTAAGAATAAACACAAAAAAACGTTATAAGCAGATAGTAACTGAATTACCTGATATAGGAGAGTTAAGAAAAAATTCTTTACGAGTTTGTTTAAGTGGTGCTGCTCTTTGGTTAGCGTTTTATGAAACTTGCGAGGAAAAAATAGAAGATGAAGAATTCGGAGAAATGGTTAAAGCAACAATTAATTCACCTCTAATAGAAAAAGCTTTTATTGCTAAAAAACCATTTACAAAGAAGGCTCAAATCCAAAAAGAAAAAAATGTAGAAAGAGATAATAAAGCTAGTGATAATGAATTTAATTGGAAAACAGAGTTTATCAAAGGAAGAGATGAAAATGAGTATACTATTATTTATAAGAAATGTGGAATATGTGCTTTAGCAAGAAAATTAAATCATCCAGAATTAATAAAATATATGTGTGTTTTAGATATTATGTCAATTGATATGATGGGTGGTGTACTTTATCGAACAAAAACTTTAGCCGAAGGCAAAGACTGCTGTGATTTTTATATATGTAAAAAAGGTTCAAAATGGGATAATAATTTAAAAAATCTAACAAAAACTTAAATTTGCTGTTATAATAGGAGGAAATCATGTCAGAAAAAGATAAGATGTTGGCAGGAGAATTATATGATGCCAATTATGATAAAGAATTAATAAAAGATAGATATAAGGCTAAAGATGTTTGCTTTGAATATAATAATCTAAAACCATCAGATATTGAAAGTAGAGACAAAGTAATTAAAAAATTATTTGCAAAAACTGGAAAGCAGATAATTGTTGAACAGAACTTTTGGTGTGATTATGGTTATAACATTTTTGTAGGAGAAAATTTTTATATGAATCATAATTGTATAATATTAGATGGGACGAAAGTAGAATTTGGTGATAACGTTTTTATTGCACCTAATTGTGGCTTTTATACGGCTGGACACCCATTAGATTATGAAACTAGAAATAAAGGATTAGAATATGCAAAACCTATTAAAGTAGGAAATAATGTATGGATTGGTGGAAATGTGAATGTACTTCCTGGAGTAACTATTGGAGATAATGTTGTAATAGGTGCAGGAAGTGTTGTAAATAAAGATATTCCATCAAATAGTGTAGCAGTTGGGAATCCTTGTAAAGTTATAAAAGAAATATAATAATAAGTAGTAAGTTGTCGCTTACTTTAATGTGTATTTATTAGTAGTAATAGGAGAACAAAGTATATGTTACCAACAATAAAATCA
>ERZ825137.420-NODE-420-length-59942-cov-21.401874_pt1 | contig 59942 bp, 53 predicted proteins | sample MGYA00519873_ERZ825137 | MGnify/ENA primary metagenome ERZ825137 (study PRJEB31778, sample SAMEA3449190) | human gut metagenome | biome: human gut; feature: human-associated habitat; material: faeces | place: United Kingdom | collected 2010/2012 ...
TTCATAAGGAAGTATTGGTTTCTCGCATAAAAATTTATTATGCCTTTGTCGGAAATCCTCGCAAGGCGACAGCATATCTGTGGAGGTTAACGCATTATTGTGCAAAAAGATGTTATTTTGAAGCAAAACTGCCTTATCAACTCTCAGCCTTCACAGTCGCCTTTCGGGTGTATTAAATACGCAAACCGTTTTACTTGTTTCCGTTTTGCACGAACAGCTCGCTTGGGGTGTATCCGCAATTAGCCCATTTCCTGCAATTGTTGTGCATATTCTGCATTTTGAAAATCAGCTCGTTTGCCTGTTCTTCGTCCTCAATCTCAATTCCGTGGCTTTCCGTAAGGTGCAATAGCTCGCCAAACGGTTCTTCGGTCCGCACAAGCCATTCAAGCTGTTTGACAACCGCCTTTGCAATAACCAACGACACATCCATATCATCGACAAAAAAGTCGCATAACGCCTTTGTGTACTCATTTTCCGGAGAATAATTCGGGTCTGCATATTTCAGAATTTCCTCTTGAGTCGGAGTATAATACTTTTTACCCTGCTGAAAATATGCAATTTGCCCGATTTTTTCATCGGGAACCCTTTTGCTTACGATAGCATTTGTGTAAATATAGTAGCTGTCATACGAGTATCGTATCAGCTTCATACCGCATTTAAGAAGGTCGTCCTTGCGGATTTTGGGTGTATTGTATCGGTTATACACTTTCAAAAACTGCCTCGGCGTAACAAATCCGTACAGATTAACGCAACCCTTCAAATATGTATCGATAACCTTCTGCTGTTCGGTAAGAGTGTACCTGTTTGCCATATGCCGCACCTCACTGATTATTATTTATTATATATTACTATATCGGTGCGAAAAACGCAAACGAATTATTTTGAAACACAGGGGACAAATACAGAGAACCGTTCTCTGTGTTTCATCGTATGGATTACCGCGCCTTGACATTGACGGCGTTATGCCGTATGATTGCGTTAGATTAATTATCATTGACAAATAGATTGAATGGTAAGCTTGCAAAACATTTCGGATTTGTGGGAGGGTAAATGAATGATTAACATTTTACTTGAAGGATATGAAATAAATGCCCCTTGGCTTTATGATGACTTAAAAAAATACATATTGCCGAATCAATCGATTGCAGTAATGGCTTTTTCCTTTCGTGACAGCGAGGTTAAGAACTTAAAAGATTGGGATTCATTATATAGCAAGGAAAAAGGTATTTATTATAATGGCATTGTCGGCGGCTTTACTGCCTACGGAATATCGGAAGATAATATTACATTTATTAACTATTTTAAGGATACAAAGGAGTCTGCCATACAAAAAATAGAAAAGGCGGATATTCTTTATTTCACCGGAGGTCGCCCTGACAGAATGATGGACAGAATCAAGGAATTTGATTTGACAGATATTTTAAGAAAATATAAAGGAATTGTTATGGGGTATAGTGCAGGTGCAGTTATTCAGCTTTCCGAATATCATTTATCGCCTGATAAGGACTATAAAGAATTTCAATACTATGACGGATTAGGTTATCTTGATGATTTTTATCTGGAAGTTCATTATGAAAATACAAAGGTACAAAACAAAGCCATTTATCGTGTATTATCTGAAAGAGGCAAAACAGTTTATGCAACGGCTTTCATGGCAGGGGCTGTTGTTGTAGATAACGGTAATGTCAAATTGCTTGGAGATGTAAAAGCGTTTAACAAATAGAGCGGTTAACGAATGCAGGGTAAGCACAGAGAACCGTCCCCTGTGTTTCCCAAACTATCCGATTATAGACTTCTTTTGTCAAGGCTTCGCCGTGCAAAAGATTTTGGGGGGTTCGAATCCCTTTTTGATTTCATATTTGCACAAAAAAAGAAGCACAGACGGAAATCTGTACTTCTTTTTGGCGCGCTGCAAGGGATTCGAACCCCTGACCTTTTGGTTCGTAGCCAAACACTCTATCCAGCTGAGCTAGCAGCGCATATTTTTTTGTGCCCGATTATATTATCACTATTTAGACAAAAAGTCAACCGAATTTGCAAAATATTATGTGATAAAAATAATTTATTTTTTTGCGTATTTATGATATATTATATACAGTCAAAAAAATGATAAGTGTAAAAGAGATGTTTTTACTTATGGAAAAGAAATATGATGTTCTTATAATCGGAAGCGGAGTCGGCGGACTTTACACCGCACTTTCACTTCCCGAAGATGTTTCGGTGCTTGTCCTTTCCAAAAAATCGGACACGCTTTCGAACAGTAATCTGGCTCAGGGCGGCGTTGCGGCTGTTTTGAGCTTTGAAAACGACAGCTTCGACCTCCACTATGAGGACACAATGATTGCCGGCAGCCGTGAAAACGACCCCGACGCGGTAAATGTCCTTGTTCACGAGGGTCCCGACGATGTACGCAAAATAATGCAATACGGCGTTGATTTTGACAAGAACCCCGACGGCACAATTCAGAAAACCCTTGAGGGCGGACACTGCCGCAGGAGAATTGTTCATCACAAGGACACCACGGGTGCGGAAATCGTTAAAAAACTGCTTGAAGAGACTCACAGGAGAAAGAACATTACCCAAGTGCAAAACTCCCTCGTATACAAGCTTGAAAAGGTCAAGGGCGGCTTTTGCGCCGATGTTCTTGACGAAAACGGCAAGCCTTTCAGCATATTTTCGGATTACTGCGTAATTGCCACAGGCGGTATCGGCCGTGTATACAAATACACCACCAACCCCGCGGTAGCTACGGGCGACGGAATACGCCTTGCATACGAATTGGGTGCCGCCATAAAGCATTTGAGCTATGTTCAGTTCCACCCGACGGCATTCAACGGTCCCGACAGGGAACAGTTCCTTATAAGTGAGGCTGTAAGGGGCGAGGGCGCATATCTTCTCAACTGCAACAAGGAGAGATTTATGCACCGCTACGACAAGCGCCTTGAATTGGCGCCGAGAGATGTCGTTTCAAGGGCGATTATCCTTGAAAGCAGAAAGACGGGAAGCAACAACTTCTATCTTGATATTACATACAAGGACAGCGATTTTGTTAAGAACCGTTTCCCAGGAATTTATGCGGGATGTATGGAACACGGCGTTGACATCACAAAGGACCTTATTCCGATATTCCCCTGCCAGCACTACCTTATGGGCGGAATTGATGTTTCGCTTGAAGCGAAAACCACGGTTTCAAGGCTCTATGCGGTCGGCGAGTGCTCTCACACGGGCGTTCACGGCAAAAACAGACTTGCAAGCAACTCACTGCTTGAAGCGCTTGTTTTCGGCAGGCGTGCCGCAGAAGATATTACAAAGTGCATAAAAGCCGGTTATTCTCATGTTACGGTTGAGGACAAGCCGCTTGACATTTCGGGCGCTCCGATGCCCAAGGGTCTGCGTACCGAAATCCGTTCCATTATGCAGAGGGCATATTTTGTTATCCCCGACATGGACGCCGTACATACGGGTCTTAAAAAGGTAGACAAGATACTTGCACGCCTTAAAAACGGCAAGTTTGCGATTACGCCCGACTATTGCGAAGCGTTGAGCCTTGCAAGCGTGGCGCACATCATATTAAAGGAGGTTGACGAGGGATGAATGTTCCGCAGTTTTATATTGACGAAATAATCCTCTCCGCACTTAAAGAAGACATCAACTATATCGATGTTGCTACCGATTATCTTATTGACGAAAATCAGCGCAACGAGGCATATTTTGTTTCAAAGGCCGACGGTGTGCTTTGCGGACTTGATGTTGCAATGCGTGTTTTCCGTCTGCTTGACGACACTTTTGAGTGCAAAACCTATTTTAAGGACGGCGACGAAATTAAGAAAGGCGACCTTATCGCCGAATTCTCCGGCAAAACCGTTCTGTTGCTCAAAGGCGAACGCACGGCGCTCAATCTTCTTCAGCATATGTCGGGAATTGCGACAGCCACAAACAGGCTTGTTAAGCTTTGCGAGGGTACAAACGCACAGATTACCGACACAAGGAAAACTCTCCCGTCTTTGAGAGCCCTCCAGAAATATGCCGTTACCTGCGGCGGCGGTAAGAACCACCGTTTCAACCTTTCCGACTGCGCTATGCTCAAGGACAACCACATTGACGCAGGCGGCGGAATTACAAATGCGGTAACCACGCTTCGAGGTAAAATCGGGCACACAACCAAGATTGAGGTTGAGACAAGAGACCTTGACGAGGTGCGTGAGGCGGTAAATGTCGGAGCGGATATAATTATGCTCGACAATATGACAAACGATATGATGCGTGAGGCTGTCAAAATAATCGGCGGCATGGCAAAAACCGAGGCTTCGGGCGGAATTACCGACGAAACCATCAGAGGCGTTGCCGAAACGGGCGTTGACATAATCTCCGTCGGTGCCATCACACATTCGGTAAAAGCGTTTGACATCTCAATGAAAATGAAATAATTAAAAACGAAAAAATAAGAAATCCCCCGATGAGCACAGGTTAAAAGCCGAAGCTTGTCGGGGTTGTTTTTTATGGTGCAATCTTTTTTACTTTCTCGGATAATTTCAAATTTACACCGTCAGTGTAGGGCGGGGGGCTTGCTCCCGCCGAAAAACTTAGCGTGTTTATAATAGCTTTCGGCTTATAACAAATTGAAAATTTAGCACAAATATAAGCTCCCTCTGACGGGCAACATATGCGACCGCCGCCGGTGGCGGATAAAGGGAGCATCTGTTGGCGCAGCGGTCGATTTTGTGCGGCACTCCAAGCCGCATTAACAAAATCGGGCACCGCAAGAGGGCAAGGCTGTCATTTTTCTTCTGAAAAATGACTGAGGGAGAGATAACGAAAATTTGATATATACTGCGTCTCTCCTTTCGTCACGCCTACGGCGTGCCACCTTCCTCGTCAGAGGAAGGCTTGGTTCTGCGAATATTTTAATGTGATAAAAGCTATGGACAGGGCTTAATCAAATGTAAATGCTTGCAGAATAAAGCCTCCCTTGTGTAAAGGGAGGTGTTGAGCGGAGCGAAACGGAGGGATTGTTTTGCCGGACAGAAAGCATAATCACAATCTTGTGGCAAATGCAAAGAGCTTACGCAAGAATATGACAAAAGAAGAGCATTCCTATAGAGCGTTATATAAAACAATCACTCAGTCGTCATAAATGACGACAGCTCCCTTTACACAAGGGAGCCTGTAAAAAAGCCTTTCGGATTTCCCGAAAGGCTTTGGTTATAATGTCCTATTATAATATTCTGTTACAATATTCTATTATTTTTTAGCGGCTTTTTTTGCCTTCTTTTCGGCTTTAAGCTTTGCGGTCATTGCGTCCTCTTCCGCTTTAAGGCGTTCGAGTTCCGCTCTGTCGTTTGCAAGCTTTGCCTCGTGACGAATCTTAGCCTCGTCATAAAGCGCTTCTATGTCTTCAAGATGCGCATAGTTTTCCTGCTGACGGATAAGCTTTTCCGCATAGAGATAGGGCTTTGCGGCTCTGCCGTAGCGAGCGTGCATATCCATTTCGATTTTCTCTTTCTTGAGAATAACCTTTTTCTCTGCCATAACGGCTTTGACTTCGCCCTTGATTCTCTTGGTTTCGCTCTTGACCTCGTCCTTGTCCTTGAAACTCTTGTTCTTTCTTACCTCTGCGAGCATTTCGTTGAACTCACGAAGCTTCATTTCGCACTCATCCTCCTGAGCAAACAATGCATCAAGAGCGGTAAAGTCGGGAGCGGTAAGCTCTGCGCCGTCCGAATAATATTCCTTGATAGCCTTGCAGGAGTCAAGCTTCTTCTGAGCGATTTCAATCGCAAACTTGCGGTATTCCTTTTCCTCCGCAGTGTTTTTGGGCATTAACTTAGCTGCACGAAGCTCCTCTTTTATGCTGTCAACATCCTGTTCAAGCAAGCCTGCAAGTCCGTTTTTAAGAACAACCTTGTTGGCTTCGACCTGCATTTTATAGAACGGTGTTTGGAACTTGTCAAGCTCTGCGCATACAAGCTTTGAAATCTCGATTTCTTCGTTTCTGTTGAGCGCTTCCTTATAAGCCTTTTTAGCGGCTTTCTTCTGCGCTTTGTCCTTAATCGACTTGTAATCGGCATGGACCTTCTTAGGCTCTTCGTTTACAAGCTCTTTTGCGTCTCTGATAATATCAACCGCTTCGACAAGGTTACCGTCGTCAAGGATTCCGTTTCCGTAATCCTCAAACAAAGCTCTGATTTTAAGAATACGGACAATCGCTTTCTGATGTCTCTCGTCGAGGTCATAGAAGAAGTACGGTACAACATTGAGGAACGCACCGACAGCCGCCATGACAATCATAACGCCCATAAGCTTGTAGAGCAACACGCCGCCGTCGTTGTTTGCGTCAAGTATGTCATAGGGCTGCTCGTAGCCGTTGCCCTCATATACGCCGTATGCTTTCTGAACGAAAGGAATAACCGACGAGGTAACAAGCGTTACGACATTACCGATTGTGGTAACCGCAGCAAACATACCGTCGATTCTCTCGCCCGAGCGGTACTGCTGATAGTCACGGATATCCGCCTGAATAGCGGGGGTTGTAATCTGCTCAAATGCACCGACAAGCCAGTTGAGATAAACACAGGCGAACAGCCACCAGATGTTTCTCATATCGACTATCATTGAAAGAATGAACAGTACATTGAACATATTTACGCCGATAAGGACCTTTTTCTTACCCCATTTTCTGATACAGATGGGTGCAAGAAGCATACCCCAAAGGGAAGCGTTACCCGTAAGCGTACTGATAAGTGCGTATGTCGCACCGTTGCAGGTGTGGCCGTAGTTGTATGACCACTGAAGAATTGCGCCGTATGCGCTCTCAAGGAAGCCGAGCCAACCTGCGCACGCAATAATCCAGAAGTATTTGTTCTTCGCAACCTCACGAAGAGAGTCCATAAAGCTAATCTGAATTGTATGCGTTTTCGCCTGGACAATTTTCTCCTGCGTGTTTGCGTAAACGATAATCGTAAGCGCAATACCGATAATTGCGAATACGGGATAGGTGTATCTGTAAACTCTTATGTCATAGTAATTGTCGTCCGCAACAAGCTGTGCAACGAGCGGAAGAACAATGTTGATGATTGACGGTGCAAGCGAATAAACAACAGACTTTACCGCAAGCACATCCGTTCTTTCCTGCGTGTTCGGCGAAAGAACATGAATAAGGTTTGTATAAGCGTCGTTAAAGAAGTTGTAGAAGAACTGCAACAGCAAGCTGAAAATCAGTACCATTGCACACTTGATTACATAACCTGCTTCTTTTCCGAAGAGCATATACGGGAAAAGGCTGTACATCTGCTTGTACGGGAACCAGACATAAGCTATCGCAATCAAAGCGGTGGGAATACCCATTGAAAGGATGTACGGTCTGTACTTACCGCCCTTGCCTCTCGTGTTGTCGATAATATTCGCTCTGACAGCGGTCAGCGGAATGTTTGCAAGAGTGGAAATAAGATAAAGTATGTACATATCCGTGGGCGAAACGCCGATAGCGCCGCCGACAACCATGTTCGAGGTTCCGACAAGGAGCGTCGAGCCGAGGGTTATAATGAAATATGCACCGATACCGCCGCCTGCGTAAGCGGCAATTTCCTTAAAGGTCATATAGCGACCTACTTTAGGGACTTTCCAGTATGTTTTAACATCACTGACTATCCCCTTAGCCTTTTGAGTCAAGTTCATTTTTTAATATGAGCCCCCTATATTATTATACCTTACCGTGTTATGTTGCATAACGGCAATAGAAATATTATACCACAAACTGGCAGCTTTTACAATGAAACATATTTGACATATTTTTTATTGATAATATGTTTGAATTGTACAGTAAAATAGGTTATACTGTTAGTTAATTGACAAACCCACCGCAAATTGAGTAAAAACGGAGAGAAAGATATGATTTTTTACGCAAAGGATTTCGGCATGACGCCTGATACAGAAATCGGAAGTAAACTTACAAAAACGCTTTGTGAAATGGCGCAGACCGACGGCGAAAAAACGCTTGTTTTTGAAAAGGGCGTTTATCACATAGACATCGACAACTGCGAGGAAAAGACGCTTTATATAACCAACACCGTAGGCGACAACGAATTTTCGGACGGCGAAGCTCCGCACAAATCAAAGGTTGCAATGTATTTCGGAAACATCAAGAACCTGACGGTTGAGGGAAACGGCTCGACCTTCCTTGTTGACGGTCACTGCACAAACATTGCGCTTGAAAACTGCGAAAATATAACCCTTGACGGCATTGAGCTTGACACGGTAAATCCACCGCTCCACGAATTTACGGTGGAGGCGATCAAGGGTCACTCCGTTGTTTTTTCGCTCAATAAGAGCTGCAAATATGTCGAGAAGAACGGAAAATACTATCTTTTCGGCAAGGGGTATCAACACAGATTTTATGAAAAGGGCACATTTTCAAGCCCTGCGCTCGTAAGGGCAAACGACCTTGACCACACCGAGAGAGTGCGCCACCCGTTTGCCGCCTATCTTTCATTTAAGGAAATCGGCGCATACAAGTTTAAGCTTACATATCTTTCCACACACAGGTTTGAAAAAGGCGATAAATATTATATTTTCGACACACGGCGTGACAATGTCGGAATTTTTGTAAACTCCTGCAAAAATTTCACTCTTAAAAACTCGGCACAGAGATACAACTGCTCTCTCGCCCTTGTCTGTCAGAAAACCGAAAACATTACGGTTGACAATGTTGACTTTTCCCCCAAGTCCGACTCGGGCAAGCTTATTTGCTCGCTTGCCGATTTTATGCAGATTTGCAACTGCAAAGGTCAGGTAAGCGTTACAAACAGCAATTTCTGCGGTGCGTGCGACGACGCAATAAATGTCCACGGCATTCATATGTATGTCGATAAGGTTGAGGGCAACACACTCACGCTCAAATTCCGTCACCCGCAGACCCACGGTTTCAATCCGTTCTTTGACGGCGACGAAATAGAATATGTCGACCGCTTCACGCTCGAATGTAAGGGCAAGGCAAAAATCCTCTCTTCAAGGCTTGTAAGCGAGCACATTGTTGAAATATCGGTTGACTCGACCGACGGCGTCGGCGAGGGTATGGCTGTTGAGGACATTACGCTCTGCCCCGATTTTTACTATGCGGGCAACACCGTAAACCGCATTACCACAAGAGGTATTCTCGTAACGACAAGAGGAAAAGTCGTAATTGAAAACAACGAGTTCCGAAACACGCATATGGCGGCGATACTTCTTTCGGACGACGCAAAAAGCTGGTACGAGAGCGGTCCGTGCAAAGATGTTACAATAAGGAACAACAGCTTCGGGGAGTGCCGCGCGCATTTCATTTCGATACTGCCCGAAAACGGATCGAACACAAATCCCGTTCACAAAAACATAACTATCGAGGGCAACACATTTGACTCAAAGCACGACAAGGGTATTCATCTCAAATGTGCCGAAAATGTCACAATCAGAAATAACAAAATCGTCTCCTCCGCAAAGAAGAAAGATTTTGTAAAAGCGGTAAATTGCCAAAACCTTGTGAACGAACAATAAATTTTATCAAAAAACTATTTATTTCTTTTTTCTAAAGTATTATAATAAACTGTATTTTTGAGGAAAAGGAGTTTTATTTATGCCTAAAAAGCAGCAGATGAAAAAAACGAGTACCACTCATTTCGGAATTCAGCGTAAAATCGTCGCAAATATGACGGCGGAAAGCTGGGAAACAATACCTCATGTAACATATAACTATGAACCCGATGTAACGGAGTTTATGATTGAGTACAAGCGACTCAACGAAAACTGTGCGCCGGAGGACAAAATCACGCTCAACACGATTATGCTTAAAATCATCGTTGAGGGCTTGAAAGCCGACCCCGCCATGAACGCACATATCGAGTTTGACCGCAAGCTTGTAAGGGGCGAAATCCACACTTTCCAAGACATCAACATTTCAATGCCGATGGTTCTTCCCAACGGCGAGATGATGACGATAAATCTTCACAATTTTGAGAACAAGAACTTAAACCAGATGGTTGACTACATTAAAGATGTCAACAGAAGAGTTGCAAACACAAATCTCAACGAGGTTATGTTCGATGTTTCGCTTGACAATACACTTACCGCCCTCAAGCACGGTAAAATCAAGCAGACGCTTTACCGTCTTATCGGTTCAAAAACGGGCAAGCACAAGGTAAAGACTCTTTCGGGCAAGGCGAAGAGAGATTATGAGGCAATTCCCGAAAAGGACAGACTTACAAAGAGGGATATCGAACAGGGCACAATTACGGTTTCAAACATCGGCTCGACATACCGTCAGCAGAGGGGCGAGACCTGCCTGCTTGAAATCGTTCCGCCGCAGGTTTGCGCAATAGCGCTCGGCGCCGTTCAGGATAAGCCCGTCGTTATCGTAAACGAAAAGGGCGAAAAGGAAATTGCAATCCGTCAGGTTATGCCGCTTTGTATCGCATTTGACCACAGAGCGCTCGACTTCGGCGAAATCGTTCCGTTCATAAAGCGCCTTGACGAAATCTTTGAAGCGCCCGAAATCATCCACACATGGAAAGACGGCGGCACGGACGACATTGATATGGAAGAAATCAAGGTTGAGCGTGAAGAGCGTGAGGCTAAATACGAGCAGTCCAAGGAGCGCGAGAAGGCTCGCAAGGAAGCCGAGGACAAGGCAAGGAAAGCGCAGCGTGAGGCTGAAAAAGCAGAGCGTGATGCGGAAAAGGCACAGAAAGAGGCTGCCGAAAAAGCTCTCAAGGCGCAAAAGGACGCCGAGGAAAAAGCACGCAAGGAAGCCGAAAGACTTGAAAAGGAAAAGAAAGACGCCGAGGAGAAGGCTCTTAAAGCTCAAAAAGAAGCTGAGGAGCGGACCCGCAAGGAGCAGGTAAAGGCTGAAAAGGCACAGCGTGATGCGGAGGAAAAGGCTCGCAAAGAAGCTGAAAAGGCTGCCGAAAAAGCCCGTAAGGACGCAGAAAAAGCGCAGAAAGAGGCTGAAAAGGCAGAGGAAAAAGCTCGCAAGGAAGCCGAGAAAGCGCAGAAAGACGCCGAAAAGGAAGAGAAAATCAAGCGTGAAATCGAAAAAGCTCAGCGTGACGCAGAAGAAGCGGTAAAGAGAGCCGAGGAAGCAAAACAAAAGGCGCTCGAAGCCAAAAAAGACGCAGAGAATATCGATTGACAGCGCGGTGTTGTAAACCGATAAATATTTACAGAACAACAAAGACAGTTTCCCGTAATAAGGAAACTGCCTTTTTATTTGTGCGAAATGCAGTTTGGAGCGCCACATAAAATCAACAGATACAATCAAAAATATATTTTATATCATATCGTAGGGGCGAACTGTGTTCGCCCGCTTTTAATTCGCTCTGACTTTGACGGGCGACCGCAGGTCGCCCCTACGGGTCGCATAAATTATTAAATTTGATAACAGCCGTATATAAATCCTAAAATTTAATTTTACGGTGTAGGGCGGTGGCTTGCTGCCGCCGTTGAATTGTTGATAAAATATGGTACTTTACGGCTGATATGATATTAAAATATTCGCACAACCGTAGGGACAGGGCTTGCCCCTGTCCGCAACAAATTACATATAAAATCAGGGCAACGGACAGCTGCACTTTCAGCCTCCCTTGTGTAAAGGGAGGTGCCGAACGAACGTGAGGCGGAGGGATTGTAAGGTTGATTTTATAAAATCCCTCAGTCATTTTTTTGTTCCAAAAAAACGACAGCTCCCTTTGCAAGGGAGCCTGTGTTTGTGCTATATTTTCAATTTGTTATATACTGAAAGTTATTATAAATACGTTAATTTCCTCGGCGGCAGCAAGCCACCGCCCTACCGTGTGGGATATTAAATTTAATCCTCATCAAAATCGAAGTCCATATCCATATCGTTATTTTCTTTCCTTATTCTCCCGAATACAGAAGCGAGTTCGCCCGAACAAAGACCATCCTCCAATGCATAGGCTTTGTTGCAACACTTCTTCGCATTTTAGTTTATAATATTCTCATATTCCCCTGCACACATTCTCATAAGAGAATACGCTAATGGGTTGTCAAGTAAAATCGAATATTGTTGTAAGCTCAAACTCGGACAAGAACTGTCAGCAAATGTGTTGTCAGCAAAATACAGCAAGGGCAGTAACTGTATATACATATAGGTTACTGTGAAATCCTATGATAAGTACACTCACGGTTTCCAAATTCTTCTACGTATTCGTATTTATCGTCTGTTAAAACCTTGCGCAAAAGTTTTCCGACATCTTGAGCCGCCTTTTCGGCAGCTTCTTTATGCGGTAAATTTTCAGCATGGTATTCGTAGATTTTCTGAAGGGGAGTTTTATGCCAATCACGGTTTCCTTTACCGAAAACATCTCTTACGGTAAAGCTTTTCTGTTCTGCAACAGAAGTAAAACCGTGAACAGCTCCGAGTACATACATTTTCATAAGTTCTAAATCGTTTTGACTTACTTGCGCTGAAATTTTTATTATTCTTTTGTTACTGTTTGAAATCATTTTTTATTCCTTTATCAATAATTCTTCGTCCAATCAACCGAATACAAATAAATGTACCGGTATTCCGTTCGAAAGCTTCCGCTGCTCATATTGCTTGTTTTCCATGCAACATTAAGAGGCTCAGATAAAGCTTTTGCAATCTTATTAGGGGTAGACAAATCAATACTTACATAATTTTCATTAACTTCAGCACCAAGATTGGTAGACCGATAGTAAAAATTATGATAACTCATTCCATCTTGATCACAAACCCATTTATCAATTTCAGACAGATTAACTTCTGTAATTCCTGATTTATAAAAAGAATATGCTCCGATAGTTGTAACGCTATCCGGTATAGTTATACTACTTAAACTTGTACAACCCTCAAAAGCATGTCTGCCTATTATTTCAATTGAATTTGGCAAGGTTATTTGTGTTAAGTTCGTTTTATTTTTAAATCCATTATCGATTATTTTTGTAACAGGAATTCCATTATATTTTTCCGGAATTTCCAAACTATCAGAATTAAAATTTTCGGAAGCTCTTATTCCGTAAGTACCGTTTTCCAATAAAACATAGACAAAATCGCCTACAGTTTCTTGATAGCCTGCTTGCACTGCTTTAACATTAAGGGAAACCCAAGTTTGTCCGTTATCATTTGAAACTTCCCATTCTAAAGTCAATGAATTTATTCTTATTTTTGGCGTAATTCCGTCCTTACCCTTTTCGCCCTGCAAGCCTTGGTCACCCTTGTCGCCTTTTTCGCCCTTGATATTGCCGAGGTTGGTGATTGAATTATCGGTCATTGTAACCACAAGCTCGCCGCTCGGGGACAGCGTGAGCGACTTAATGCCGAGTCCGTCGGCGCCGTCAGAGCCGTTTGTTCCGTCCTCTCCCGTTACCTTGCCGAGATTTTTGACATCTCCGTTTGAATAGGTCAAAACAAGCTCGCCCGAGGCATTTATTTCCGACTTTGTTATACCCAAGCCGTCGGCACCCTTGATATTGCCGAGGTTGAGCACGGTGCCGTTTGTAAGCGTTACGGTCAGTGCACCGTCAGCCGACACATCGACATTCTGTATGCCTACGCCGTCCGTACCGTCCTTACCGTTGAGTCCGCTGTCGCCTTTATCTCCCTTATCGCCCTTTGAGCCTTTGATATTACCGAGATTTATGACATTTCCGTTTGAGAAAGAAAGCACAAGCTCGTTGTCGGTATTCAGCGTAACATCCGTAATACCTACGCCGTCCGTGCCGTCCTTACCGTTGAGACCTGCGTCGCCTTTGTCGCCTTTCTCGCCTTGAACACCTTGGTCGCCCTTGTCTCCCTTTTCGCCCTGTATTCCCTGTGCGCCGTCATTGCCGACCACTCTGCCGAGATTTACCGTGCTGCCGTCGCTGTATGTCAAGACAAGCTCGCCGAGGGAATTTATTTCACTGCTTGCAACGCCGATTCCGTCAGTGCCGTTTGTACCGTCAACGCCGTCTTTACCGTCGGTTCCGTCCTTGCCGTTAAGACCTGCGTCGCCCTTGTCGCCTTTCGCTCCTTTAATGTTTCCGAGGTCAAGCGAAGCTCCGTTTGTAAGAGTGATTACAAGCTTTCCGTCGGTTGAAATTTCAATATCGTTTATGCCTACGCCGTCAACGCCGTCTGCTCCGTCTTTACCGTTCGTGCCGTTGAGACCCGCATCGCCCTTGTCTCCTTTTTCGCCCTGTAAGCCCGTATCTCCTTTGTCGCCTTTATCTCCTTTTGCCCCGACAACAACGCCGAGGTTTTCGGTAAGATTATTCGTGTATGTAATTATCAACTCGCCGTTGCTGTTGATTTCGGACTTCTTAACGCCTACGCCGTCTTTACCGTTCGTACCGTTAAGACCTGCGTCGCCCTTGTCGCCTTTTTCGCCCTGTACGCCTTGGTCTCCTTTGTCGCCTTTATCGCCTTTTGCTCCGACAACAGCGCCGACATTTGCACGCTGACCGTTTGAGAAAGAAAGCACAAGCTCGCCCTCGGAATTGATTTGCGCCGAGGTTACGCTCACGCCGTCCGCACCGTCAGAACCGTTCGTTCCGTTTATGCCGTCCGAGCCTACGATTTTACCGAGGTTTGCGCTCGTTCCGTTTGAATATGTAAGAACCAATTCGCCGTTTTCGTTTATAACCGCAGAAGCAACGCTGATACCGTCGGCGCCGTTTGAGCCGTCCGTACCGTTTGTTCCGTCTTTACCGTCCGTGCCGTTCGCACCCACTACCCTGCCGAGGTTGCCAACCTCGCCGTTTGTGTAGGTCAGAACAAGCTCGCCGTTCTCATTTATAACGGAGGAGGCAACGCCCACCCCGTTGTTCACGGTTTCGCCGACAACCTTGTCAAGATTTACGCTTTTTCCGTCCGAATAGGTAATTACAAGCTCGCCTTTTTCATTTATCTTTGCGGAGGAAATTCCTATTCCGTCCTTGCCGTCTTTACCGTCGGCGCCGACAGCCTTACCGACATTTATCTTTGTTCCGTCGGAAAGAATTATAACAAGCTCGCCGCTTTCCGAAAATGAGGCGGAGCTTATATCGGATTTCTCTTTTTTCGACATTGCGGTAAGCGTTTTTGTCCAATCCTTTTCACTGCCCGAATATCCGTTGTCAACGGCAATTTGATATGCCGATTTGCCCTGAAGTGAGAGAAGCCAATCGTCAACGCTTCCCGAAAATCCCTGCTGAACCGCAAGCTCGTATGCCGACAAGCCGTTTTTTACGCTTGAAGTCTGCACCGACTTGTTTTTGTGCACCAAATTCGCAACCAAAAACGATATGCCCGTCATTACAACAACCAGCAGTATCGCCACAGCCGCTTTTTTCAATAGATTCTTGTTGTGTTTTGTTTTATGCATATTTCCTTCCTCCCAAGACAATATATATTTTAATCATACAACGACATACTCGTTTTGTCAACTGTATTCTCGTTTTTTGTAACCGTTTCTACATCTTTTAGATTAAAATATACAGGAGGTGAAGCATATGAAATTCAGCGATAAATTGCGAATGTTGATTGAAGAGCGCAATCTTACCCAAAAGCAGGTGGCTCTTGACTTAAATGTCGCAGCATCAACCATGGGCGGATATGTACAGGGCAGCAGTGAACCCGACTTTGACACGCTTGTCAGAATAGCCGAATATTTCAATGTTTCCACCGATTATCTGCTCGGCAGGCTTTCCGACGGCACGGCGGATTCAAGCGAGGAGGAGCTGCTTCGGGTCTACCGCTCAATGAAAAGCGAATACAGACCGATATACATCAAGCAAGGCAAATCTTTTATTGACTGACACATATAAAAGCGCACGGGCGGCATCTTTTGATGCCGCCCGTGCTTTGTTGTATTTATCTTACTTTACCCATTTAAGCTTATACATACCGAAAGCGCCGAGGATGCTGACAACGATAGTTACGAATATCATTGTGCCGACGGGCATTGCCGGAGAGAAGATATAAACTATAACGCCTGCCGCAATAGGCAAAATCGCAAGGCGCCAGTATTTTGCGAAATACGATGCGCCGAGAGCTCCGAAAAGTGCCGGAATTACATATTCAAACGCAGGTTTTACCACGGAGTCGTCCGCCGTTATATGCGGCAGAACCGGAGCAAAGAGCAGTACGCCGACCGCTATGACAACCGTTGTTGTGATTGCCGAAGCTGCAATGGCAACGGTTGAAATAAGCTCGCCCTCTTCGCTTGACGCCTTGACCTCCGCCCTCTCGAGTGCGTTCATAGCGCACGGGAGCTTGAGGTTCGTTATGTTACCCGTTACAAACGAAAGATATGTTCCGCCCGCACCGAGCATAGGCGTATATGTAAGCACCTCGACGATTGCCGTTGACCAATAAATCGGAACGACCGCCGCAAGAGCCTTCAGAAGAGTTGAAAATTGCGGAAAGGCGTTGTATTTGATTGAAATCATAAGCGGGACGAAGAACAGCGCCGCCAAAGCGCTGACAGACCATATACTGCCCCAGGTATGGACCTTGTCTATATATGTTTTTTCTTTTTTCATCTTCTTCCCCTCCTTATCTCCAAGTAAGCGCCGAAATTTCGGGCGGCAAAACCTGAGTGAGTAGCACCGCAATTCCCATTGCGCCGAACATCGCTATCGGCAGAACAAAGGGCTCAAGCTTTTTAAGCTCCTTTTTCCTGCAAAGGTAATCGAGGGCTATTGTGAATATCATTGCCGAAAGAAGCGTTGCAACCGACATAACGCCCGCCGACGGTCCGTCCGAGGGAACGCCTGCGATAGCCCTTGAAATAAATGCCGCAATTATACCGATAAACGCCGCAGCGCCGAGTATATCCCCGAGCCTGCCCGCGCTCGCACTTTTCTGCGTAACCTTGCCCATAGCCTTATGTATTCTTTTGCAGAGTATCGGCAAAAGCACAAGCGGGAAGCATGAGCCTATCGTCATAGTCCACGCAATGGTCGAAAACTGCGTAACATCGGTTACCTCATTCGATACCGAGGTACCGAGGACATTCAACGCCGCCTCTGCCGCAACCGTTTCATAGGCGAGGTTTCCTATAACCGAAAGCCTTATCCACGGCAAAACTATTCCGAGTGCGGAAGCGAGCGCCAACACCGTCGCAAGGATTGATATTGCGGGCGCAATCGTGAAAAGCATACTCGAAATCATTGTCTGCTTGAGTTTCTCCGTTTCAACGCCGATTTCCTTTGCACGCTTCCATGATTTCACAATGAAGAACACGGACTGTGCGATTACGAAAACGACTATGAAGCCTGCAAGCGCATACATAAGCGGACTTGTCTTAAAATCTCCCATTTCTTTCCCTCCGTTTAATCAAAATACGGCAGGATAAGAACAGCCTGCCGATATTGTTTACATTATTCCTTTGAAATGACCTTATCCATCCAGCCGATGACATCGGACATAACCTCATCACGGTTAATCTCGTTGAGGAGCTCGTGTCTCGCCTCGGGATAAAGCTTCATAATTACATTCTGGTGTCCCGTCTTTTTAAGGTCGGCAAACACCTGCTTTACGCCCTTGCCGTACTCGCCGACAGGGTCGTTTTCGCCCGAAATGAGCAAAATCGGCAGCTCCGTGGGAACAGTCTTGTACCAGACCTTTGCCGACACCTGTTTGAGCGCCGTAAACAGCGTTTCAAAGCCGTTGGTTGTAAAGCAAAAACCGCAGCGGTCGTCCGCAATATATCTGTCAACCTCTTTTTGGTCCCTCGAAAGCCAATCGAACTCGGTTCTCTTTTCCGTTTTCTTATTATATGTGCCGAAAGCAATGGAATTGAGCATACCCGAACGGTGGAGCTTGCCCTTTGTCTTTTCAAGTTGCTTTGCAAGCGCTATACCCATACCCGCCGCAGGGTTTGTGCCGCTTGTTCCGCATATGACCGCACCGTCAATCAGATGACCGTACTTCGCAATATACGCCCTTGCCATAAACGAGCCCATACTGTGGCCGAAAATGATAAACGGCAAGTCGGGATACTCCTGCCGTGCAATGTCGGTAAGCTGTTTTAAGTCCTCAACAACACTCTCAACGCCGTTATCGCCGAAAAAGCCGAGTTCATCGTCATTGGCAACGGATTTGCCGTGTCCGAGGTGGTCGCTGATATACACCGCATAGCCGTGCTTGCAAAGCTCCATGGCAAAGCGTGCATACCTGTTAGAATGTTCCGCCATACCGTGGGAAATCTGCACAACTCCCTTTACTGTCGAAAAGTCGGCGGGTGCCGCACTCTGTGCATAAATATCGCAAAGTCCCGATGCCGACGGAAATGTAAATTCATTAGCGGTAAATTCCACTTTATTCACTCCGTTTCACTGCGCCGCAATGCGTAAAACGGCATACGGTACAAGAAAAATATTTAATATTATACCATACCGCAGGGGAAATGTAACATTTTCGGCTAATGTTTGTATCGTTCAACAAAATTCGCAAGTTGAGATTATACAAACTGCACAACAAAATCAACGCAAACTCTCAGGCTTAATTGAAAGCGTATATTTTTCAACCAAAAAGTCGTCTATCACATCATACATATGCAACGGCTCGACCTCATAACGGTTCAGGCGGCGAACCAGCTCGCAAATGTCGCCGTAATCGTCCGTTATGTCCCTGACAAGCGTGTTTTCCGCTGTCACTATTCCGTAACTTTTAATATAACCCCCGGATACATATTTACTTTCACTCAACACCCCATAAAACATAATTATGCGTCCCCGAATTCGTGATATTTAGTAACAATGTTACTGATTGTATCATAAATTTTATGCAAAATCAAGAAAATTTCAAAAAAATGAGCGAGAAAATCTCCTCGCTCATTTTGTACATATTCACAATAACTCAGCCGATAATTTCATTCTTACAGGAAATGCAGTTCCTGCCATGTTCCTTGGCGTTGTAGAGCTGAGTGTCAACCTCCAGCACGGCGTCCCTGAACATGGTCTGCGCTCCAGTATCCACCGAATAAACGCCCATACTCACAGTGACATTCTCGTTAAATTCCGGACAGCCCGATGTGATTTTAAGCTCTTCAACCGAGCGGCGCAGCTTTTTGAAATATTCCAACGCCTTGTCCTCGCTCTCGCCCGCCACGATTATTATAAATTCCTCTCCGCCGAAGCGGCAGGTAATATCGGTTCTGCGTGAAAACGACTGCTTTATGCACTCCGCAATCTTTTTTAAGCACTCGTCGCCCTCCGCATGGCCGTACATATCGTTATACTTCTTAAAATAGTCTATATCGAGCATTGCAAAGGCAATCGGAATTGAGTGCTTCTTACAGTAGCTCCAAATTCCGTCAACCGAGCGCTGCATACCTCGGCGGTTAAGCAGTCCCGTAAGCGGGTCAACCTCAGAAATGCGCTCAAAGCGCTTGGTTTCAATCGCCCTGTTCATATAAAAGCAGTATTTGACATATGAGAGAATGAGCCCTATTACGACCGTAACATAACAGAAAACAAACACCTGATATTTGCTTTCCGATATAACCAGAACCGCCGTCTGCGCCGCTGTAACGACCGAATAATATATAAGCATAAGCTTAGGCTCAAGCATTGCGAAAAGAGTCAGGGAAAACACAGTCAGGAAGAAATGGCTTATGCTGCCTGAGCCCATCGTTTCAAATCCGCTTATAAGGCTTGCGGTAACGGTATATACGCCCCAATAGAGATATGTGAAGTATTCCTTCCTTTTATCGCTTGCGTCGCCGTCCGAAAGCGTTTTTTCGAGAAATGAGAAGGTAAAGACATTGAACATCAGAAACACAAGGCACGAAACGCCTATCCCGACCTTACAGTACAAGACCTCTCCCGTCACAATGTTGTAAACGGAGCTTGAAATTTCAAACAGCATTACGAACAGAGAAAACGGTATGATGTTGACAAAGCTCATTTTGACCCTTTGGCTCACAACCTCTCTGTAAACGGAGTCGAGCTTTACCTCCATACCCGTCGAAGAGATTTTGAGAATGTCAAAGAACCGCTTTATTATAGCTTTGAATTCCCTGTTTACATACTTCATTTTTCACACATACCGCCATATCTTTTTCTTTAGTATATTATACTTGCTCTTACCCCTGTTTTCAACAGAAAAATTATTTTGTAACACATTATCCGAACGCCCATAAACTGTTAATGAAGTTTTTCAAACTCAATACTTACCACAGGAGGAATTACTTATGTCAGAGAATAAGGCTTGTTGCAACAACAATATTCCCGGCAAAATCAGAGAAGCGATTTGCATCGATACAAACCGTGTTTACGATTCTTGCGCCGACAAGGACTGCCTTGCCGACCTGAGAGTTTATTTCCCCGACGAAGCGCAGAATGTCATCAACAACAGCGTAAATGTAAAGCTTCGCAGTGCGGACATTATCAACTGTCTTATAGATGTTGAGAAAGTTCCGTTCAACAAGGGCTGTTATACGGTTGACATCACATTTTTCTTCAAGGTTGCCGTTGAGGCATATACCTCGGGCTGCATTGCTCCCGTTACGGTGCACGGTCTTACAACCTTCTCGAAGAAATGCGTTCTCTACGGAAGCGACGGCACGGTAAAGGTATATTCTTCTGAATACACCGCAGACGCAAACGACGACCAGCTCATCTCGACCAACACAAATCCCCGTGCAAAGGTACAGGTGGCGGAGCCCATCGCCCTTGACGCAAAGCTTTGCCGTCCGTGCGACTGTTGCTGCACGCTGAGCAACTCCAATGTTTCCCTGCCCAAGTGCATAAGAAGAGCGTTTACAGAGGAATTTTCCGAGGACCTCTTCAGCCGTCAGCACGAAAAGGCGGTTGCGGTCACAATCGGTCTTTTCACAATAGTACAGCTTGAAAGAGATGTTCAGATGCTCATACCCGCATACGATTTCTGCATACCCAGCAAGGAGTGCAACTGCAACACCGACGACCCGTGCGAAACCTTCAGAAAAATCAGGTTCCCCGTCGACGAGTTCTTCCCGCCGAAGAACGATTGCGGAAACGACTGCTCCTGCAACTGCAAAAACGAATGTTAAACCCGAAACCGTCGAGCAATCGACGGTTTTTTAATCGGTGTTTATTGACATAACGCCCCAAAACAGGGTATTATACTATATAGTACGGGGGCGATAATATGACGGTGTATGATTTTGACAACACAATTTACGACGGCGAAAGCGGATTTGACTTCTTTTTGTACTATCTTAAAAAGTATCCTAAAGAGGTTGCAAAGTACACGCCTAAGTTTGCCGAGGCATTTTTCAAATACAAAACGGGCAAGCTTCCGATTTCGGATGTCATAAGCGACTACGGATACATCTTAAAAGAGTGCTGTGCAAAGTTCGACAATATCGAGGAAGAAATAAGCATCTTTTGGGATGAGCACGAAAACAAGATAAAAAGCTTTTATGACAAAATCCGCAAGGACGACGATGTTATACTCTCCGCCTGCCCTGTCGTGATACTCAAGGAGATATGCCGAAGAATAGGCATTAAAAACTATATCGGCACCGAGGTTGACATCAAAACGGGCGAAATTCAAAAAATATGCTACCGTGAGAACAAGATAAAAATGTTCAAGGAAGTTTACGGCGACATTGAAATCGACGAATTCTATACCGATTCCATAAATGACAAGCCGTTTATGGACATCGCAAGGGATGTGTACTTCGTCACGGGCGACAGGATAGAAAAGCTCAAAACAAACGGTGTTTATTTAAGGGAATTAAAGTAATCCGTATCTTAAAAGGGGATAGGCTGAGCCTATCCCCTTTTGCTTTTAATACTGTGAAAGTCTGAAAAGAGTGCCGAGGGAATGTTCAAAAAACATCCTGTAACTCTCGCAAAAGCGGTTTTTCCCGGGTACTCCGTTTTCGCCGAGCGGTTCGCAGTAACGCTTACAGCCGTTGCGGCAAATCGGAAAATACTCGCAATGCTCACACTCTTCGGGCTTTTCCCTCGAGCGTTCGACAAAGCCCGTTTCCTCACGCCGCCTGTCAAAGTCCTCAAAGGTGTTTTCGTTGACATTACCGAGCTTCAATTCGTCAAGCACATAGAAGTCGCACGGATAAACGCTGCCGTCCGCCTCAACAACATATTGGAACGAGCACACGCCCGAAAATCCGCAGCTCTCGGGCGGCATACCCCGAAGCATCATAACATAGTTTTCAAACTGTCTTATGCTCACAGGGTCGTTTGAGCGTATATCCCGAACCCATAAATCAAAAATAATGTTCAAAAACCTGCCGTATCTCTCGGGAGTGAGAGTGAAGTCAAATTTCTCATTCGGAGCGTCGATGGGATTAAGGCAGGGAATAAACTGCAAATACCTGTATCCGCGCTTTTTGTATTCGTTATAAACCGCCTGTCCCGAGCGTGCAACGGCATTTGTGACCACGGTCAGTATGTTAAAATCAACCTTGTGCTTTTCAAGCGTTTTTGCCGCTTCGGTTACCCTTGTAAATGTGCCCTTGCCCGAAGCGTCCACACGGTAGAGGTCGTGAAGCTCCTTTGTTGCGTCAAGCGACAACCCGACAAGGAAGCCGTGCTTTTTGAAAAAGTCCGCCCACTCGTCGTTTACAACATAACCGTTTGTCTGTATTGCATAGTTTATTTTAAGCGAATTTTTGTTGTGCTTTTTTACACAGTCAACAAAGGTCTTGTAAAAATCAAGCCCGATAAGCGTCGGCTCGCCGCCCTGGAACATAAAGGTAATTTCCCTTTCGGCAAACGAAAACGCCTTCTTGATTAAATTTTCGGCAGTTTCCGAATTCATAAAGCCGAACTTTTCGCAGTGCTTTTGCGCTATATCCTCATAGAAGCAATATTTACAGCGCATATTGCAGTTATCGGACGACGGCTTAATCAGCAAACACAAGCTTTTCATATAATCACCGAATAAATTTTAGCATATAATCGCCTTTATTTCCACTGCGAGTTTTGCATTTTCGACATAATTTGTGTTGAAACTCCTCGCGATTTGTGCTATTATTGACTTATTAAGCGAGGTGTCTCAAATGCGACTTCAGGAATCGGGAGAAATGTATCTCGAAACAATACTTATACTTTCCAAAAAGAGCAGCAGCGTGCGCTCGATAGATATAAGCGAATATATGTCTTTTTCAAAACCGAGCGTCAGCAGAGCGGTAAATCTGCTTAAAGACGGCGGCTATATACTCATCTCCAAGGACGGTTACATAACTCTTACCGCGGCGGGCCGTGAAATTGCGGAAAAGATATACGAACGCCATACAATCCTTTCAAAGTGCCTTGTCGACCTCGGAGTGAATCCCGAAACGGCGGCTGAAGACGCTTGCAAAATCGAGCACGATATTTCGGACGAAACCTTTTCCGCAATAAAGAAATACATAGCGGAGCACTGATATAATACACATTATTAAAGACCTGTCAAACGACAGGTCTTTTTATCTTTGTAAAAAATTACAGTATGCTCATAAACCACTCGACGGTCTCGGGGTCATAGTGCGAGAAGAAAAGGCTCTTGCCCGTGTCGAGCGCTTCAATCCTCTTCATCTCGTCCGCATCGAGTTCAAAATCAAAAATATCAAAGTTTTCTTTCATTCTGTTCTCGTGAGTCGATTTCGGAATGAGAATTACATCAGACTGCAAAAGGAAACGCAAAGCCGTCTGTGCAACGGTCTTTCCGTGTTTTTCACCGATTTCCTTTAACACGGGATTGTTGAAATAATCGTTTTTGCCCTCGGCAAAGGGTCCCCACGACATAATGTGCGCACCGTGCTTTTCAAGATATTTTTTTGCAACCTTCTGCTGCTGGAAAACATGGGTTTCAACCTGATTGACGGCGGGCTTTATCTCGGAAAAATGCTCAATGTCCAAAAACCTGTCAGGATAAAAGTTGGAAACGCCGATTGCACGGGCTTTGCCCTGCCGGTATGCCTCCTCCATTGCACGATAAGAGCCGTAATAATCGCCGAACGGCTGATGGATAAGAAGCAAATCCACATAATCGGTTTTCAGCTTTTTAAGCGACTCTTCAATGGAAGCCTTTGCCTTTTCATAGCCTGCGTTGCTTATCCATATTTTTGTGGTAATGAAGAGCTCTTCCCTCGGCAGTCCGCATTTTTCGATTGCGTTGCCGACGCCCTCCTCATTGTGATAAGCCTGTGCGGTATCGATACTGCGGTAGCCGACCTTTATTGCATTGAGCACACATTCCTCGGTCTGTTCGGGCGGGGTCTGATATACGCCGTAACCGAGCTGCGGCATTTTAACGCCGTTGTTAAGAGTAATATAATTCACAGTAAAACCTCCTTATGTTTTATGAATACAGTTTACAACAGTTTTTCTTTGTTGTACAATAGAAATAAAGAAAACAGTATTCATTTATTGAATAGTGAGGTGCGTATATGTTGAATTTAGAGGAGCTTCGGCAGTTTGTTGCCTTTTCCGAATATAAGACATTGACAAGGGTTTCCGAGGAGATGAACATATCCCAGCCGACCCTGACGCGCAGTATGAAGCATATTGAAGAGGGCTTCGGCGTTCCGATTTTTACCCGTGAAAAAAACAGGCTTGAGCTCAATGAAACGGGCATACGGGCTGTTGACGCCGCAAAGCAGATACTCTACTGCGAAAAAAACGCAATTTCATCGGTACAGGAATTCGACCGCAAAAGAAGAAGCATCACTGTTCTGTCCTGTGCGCCCGCACCGCTTTGGAGCCTGCTGCCGAGACTTTCGCAGCAGTATCCCGAAAATGAAATATCATCAAAGCTGATAAGCGACTCGGAAGAGATAATAACCGATGTTTTGCACGGCGACGCCGATATTGGTATTTTAACCCGTAAGTGCACCGATAAGCGCATTGAGAGCAAAAAATATATCGACGAGCATTTATATGTCTGTGTAACTCCCGGGCACGCCCTTTACGGCAAAAGTTCGCTCACATTCTCGGACCTCAACGGCTTCAACTGCCTTTTGCGTGACCGTCTCGGCTTCTGGACCGAGCTTTGCAGGGAAAAGATGCCGTCGTCGAAATTCCTTGTGCAGTCAAATGAGGACGATTTCCGTGAGCTTGTCCGCACATCGACACTCCTGTGCTTTACAACAAATCTTGCCGACCGTTCGCCCGAGCTTCTTTCAAACAGGAGGATTATCCCGATGACCGACCCCGAGGTCAACATAACATATTACCTCATCACAAGGAAATAAAAATCGCCCTGTCCGAAAATGCTCGGGCAGGGCGTTGTTGTGTGTTGAAATATTATTTAGGCGATTTTTGTTTTCTTTTCGGGGATAAGGCAAATTACCACAGCAGCAACCGCAAGGCATATCCAGAAGATGATAACCGCATTCCAAGAGCCGTTTTGCAAAATGGAACCCGTTATCCTGTTCATGAGCGCACAGCCGATATATGCAACGGAATTGAGTGCGCCCGCCGCAGTGCTGACTATTCCCTGCTTTGAGAATTTGAGCGGAACCATTGTTATGAGCATTACATTTACCGCAAACATACAGTTCGTTATCATCACTATGCATATAAGCGACAGTACAATGCTCTTTGCCGCACCGAGCCAAAGCACAAGCAAAAACGCCAGTGCCGCCGTAAAGAACACCGCCGAGGTTTTGAGCTCGCTTCTTAATTTGTTGTTGACAAGCTTTGCAAAATAAGCACCCGTGACATTTACAAACGGCAATACCATTGTAAGCAAAAGCGAGTTCGAGGTGCCCGCGTTAAAGCGTGACGAAAAGTATTCGGGCACCCACTGCGTAACGCTGTCCTTTAAGGTTCCCTGCACCACAATCGGTATGATGAATATCAGCACTCCGCCCGACAGCATTATCTTAACCGAGCGTTTAAGTCCGACCGTCTGTGTGCCGTCACTGCTGCTTATGTTCTTTTTAAGATTGAGCGGCTTTGTTCCGAATATCCAGACAAGCGACATTGCAAACAGCACCGCACCGCAAACCAGGAAAACATATTTCCACGGGAGCACAAGCATTGTCAAAAGGCTTACTCCGTAGCTTAACAGCGTTCCCGCAGGCACGGTTGCCGACATTTGCATACCGAACCGTTCCTTTGTCGAGTCGTCGTATTCCACGGAGGCGATTTTCAGTATCGGCGACCACACAAGCGACTGCAAAGCGCCGTTTACCGCCCACAAAATCAATATCGCCGCATAGGAATGTATAAAGAATATCAGCATATTTGACACGGCGGAAAATGCCGTGCCGACAAATATCATATATCTTGTGTTTATTCTGTCGCCTATTATTCCGCTTATAAACTGACCCACGCCGTAGCAGACGAAAAACGCCGACGAAATTGCCGAGATTTTACTTTCCGTGAACACCTCCTGCTGTAACAGCTGCGGAATTACGCAGGAAAAGTTGTATCTGCAAACATAGGTTGTGCTGTATGCGAGCCAGCAAAGCAAAAATAAATTTCTTTCTCTTTTTGTTTTATATCCGAGCATTTTCCCTGTGTCCGTCATAGTCCTTGCCGAACATATCCTCCGAAATCGGAATGTTCGTCGCAATCCATGTCGTTCTCTCCTCAAGACTTTGTCCGCCGTGACCTCTTCCCCTGCCGCCGTGGTCGTTTGCAAGGATAATAAGCCACTCCTCGTTCAACAGTTCCTCACGCTTTTTAATTTCCGAGAGTATCTGATATGTAAATGTGTCGCAGGTCGAAGCCGCCGACACATACTCGTCGCAGTTAGGCGAAAATTCGTGAGCGTGACCGTTTGCGTCAATCGAATCGTACAGAACATAAACAATGCTGTCGCCGTTTTCTATACTGTAAAGGGCAAAATCCCTCGCCGCAGTGTCGACAAGCGTATAGCCGATTTTTCCGTCAAAGGCGGTCAGCTTTTCAAAATCCGATTTACCGTCGGTGTCTCTTATCGAGTTGTTTATATATTTGATTTTTATTTCGGGATGAGCCGCCGCATATTCGATTTCGGGCTTTAAGTTATCGTTGAAAAACGGCGTCCAATCAAAGGTAACACAAGCCGACAGACCCTTTTCGGCATATTCAAGCGGAAAAGTCTTGTATTTCATATTCTTGGTATCGTTGTTCTCTTTAATACCATATACGCCCGTCATCTGTGCCGTCCAGCCTGCCGAGGTAGAGGTGCTCTGCTGGGTGTCCGTATCGGTTTCGCCGCCGCAGTAGGCAAGGTAAAGTCCGCCGCTCTTTACGACATTATGTATTCCGCCGTATGTTACGCCTGCGCCGACGCTCTCGGGGTCATACGCATTTACCGCTCCGACTATCTTCGCCGCAGTATCGGCACGCATACCGTCATAGCCCAAGAAAAGCACCTTGCGTACTTTTCCGTTTTTCGCAACAGCCTTTGCGTCCTTGATTTCACATTCGTCCATAAACTTATGAACATGATGATAAACCTGATAAATCGGCACGCTCTGCGAAAAATCATTCTTCCATATATCGTATTTTGCAAGCGTTAGGCGGTAATCCTCAGTCGGCTCATTTTTAACAAGAGCCTTTTTTATCGCCTGCGGAATAATTTTACTGCTCGACAAAAATGCCTTTACGCTTTCTTTCATAGCCTATACTCCCTTTTTATAAAGTAACTCCGTCCTTAAAAATTGCGATTTCACGGTAACCGTTTTTCTCGCTTTCGGTCAATCTTCCGTTTGCCGTGTCAATTATAAGCGAAAACAGCTCTTCGTCCGTTCCCGACTGTGCGTCAAAATCAATCCAATGCGGCTTTTTACGGTAAAGCGCAGTGTTTGTGGATATTTTCACCGTCGGCACGGGAGCTCCGAGCGGCGTGCCCCTGCCCGTTGAAAACAGTATCATATGACAGCCCGAAGCCGCAAGGTCGGTTACGGCAACCATATCGTTGCCGGGTCCCCAAAGCAGGGAAAGTCCCTGTTTCTTAACCTTTTCGGCATAACCGAGCACATCGGTAACGGGGGAATGTCCGCCCTTTTGCACACAGCCGAGGGATTTTTCTTCAAGCGTGGTAATTCCGCCCGCCTTGTTGCCGGGAGACGGATTTTCGCTTATCGGCTGACCGTGTGAAATGAAATATTCCTTAAAGCCGTTTATCATTGAAACCGCTTTTTTGAAAACAGCTTCGTCAACGCAGCGGTTCATAAGTATCTGCTCCGCACCGAACATTTCGGGCACTTCCGTGAGCACCGCACAGGCACCCATTGAAACAAATCTGTCCGCTGTTCTGCCAATCATCGGATTTGCGGTTATTCCCGAAAGCCCGTCGCTTCCACCGCATTTGAGCCCGATTTTAAGCATGGAAGCGGGAACCTCCCGCCTCGTGTCCTTTGCGGCTCTCGCTTTCAATTCCTCAATGAGCCTTACGCCCTCGGAAATTTCGTCCTCGCAGTCCTGAACATTCAGAAATCTGACACGCTCTTCGTCATACTCTCCGAGCACCGTTTTGAGGCTTTCTATATTGTTGTTTTCACAGCCGAGCCCGAGCACAAGCACTCCGCCTGCGTTGGGGTGGGTTATGAGCGACGCCAGAACCTTTTGGGTGTTCTCAAAATCTCCGCCGAGCTGACTGCATCCGTACGGATGCGAAAACGAAAACGCACCCGTCTTCCGAGCCAATATCTCCGCCGTCTTGTTCACACAGCCGACGGTGTTTATTATAAAAATATCGTTTCTTATGCCTATTTCGCCGTTTTTACGGACATACGCCGAAATTGTAACGGGCGGTATTTTTTCAAATTCGGTCAAAGATTTTTCATATTTATATTCGGTAATGCCCGACAGAGCGGTTTTCATATTTTCCGTATGCACCCTGTCGCCCTTTTTGATAAAGGCGGTCGCCTTGCCTATCGGATAGCCGTATTTGATAATCTCCTCTCCGACTTCAATGTCGCAAAGCGCATATTTGTGCCCATCGTCGAGGTTAACCTTAACATTATCCCTTTCATTTATAACGACAAAACCCATCCGAGCGCCTCCCTTATTCCGAGTTCCTCTATTTTGCCGTAACAAAGCTGTGCGGCAGGCAAAAGATATGATATGTCCTTGCCCCACAGTTCGGCATTCGCAAGAATATCGCCGAGGCTGTTTTCTTTTATATAATCGACAGCCACCTTGACATCCTTCGGTTCACAGGTCTTATAGTAATAAACAAGGCTTGCAAGAGAAAAACACAACGGCACGGGAGGTTCCCCGCCCCTGTTTACCGTATCCTCAACCGTCGGCAGAACCCTTGCGGAAAATTTGCTTACGGAATTAAGTGAAATCGACTCCCAACGGTGTGCAAGATACGGATTGCAAAAGCGTTCGAGCACAGCCTTTGCGAAATCCAGATTGCTTTCGTTTTCGCCGAGCACGGGTAAGATACAGCCGTACAGGCAGGCGTTCAGAAATTCCGATAATTGCTTATCCGCAACCGCTTCGCTGACCGTTTCGACCTTGCACAGCAGTGCAGGGAAAACAAGCGAGGTATGCGAGCCGTTGAGCACCCTTACCTTACGCTTTTTGTACTGCGACACGCTGTCGGTCCATATGACATTCACTCCGCCCTTTTCAAGCGGAAGTTCCTTTTCAAAATTGCCCTCGATAACCCACAGATGATACGGTTCGCCAACATCCAAGAGCATATCACGCTCGCCTATGCGTTCAAACAGCTTTTCACTCTCGCTTTTCGGAAAGCCCGAAACAATGCGGTCGACAAGCGTGTTGCAAAAGCTGTTTTCATCGACAACCCACCGTGTAAAATCCTCCCCGAGCGCCCACTGCTCGGCATATTTGAGCACGCAGGCTTTGAGCGTGTCCGCGTTGTTGTCGATAAGCTCACAGGCAAGGATTATAAAGCCTCCGAGCCCCGACTTAAAGCGTTCAAAGAGAAGCCTTGTAAGCTTACCCGGGAACGAGCTCTGGGGCTTGTCGGAAAATTCGCAGGAGCTGTCATATACAATTCCCGCCTCCGTCGTATTGGAAACAATAAACCTCATATCGGGGTTGTGTGCAAGGCTTAAAAAGCCGTCAAAATCCGTATTGGCGTTTACGCAGCGGCTTATGCAGTCGATTTCACACATACTGTCAACATTTTCGCCGTTTTCCACGCCTCTTACGAGCAAGTGATATTTGCCGTTTTGAGCATTGATTGTATCGCCCGTCTTTGACGAAGTTGACTGCACAACGACAACCGAGCCGTCAAAAATCTCTTTTTTATTCAAAGTGTCAACAAATGCGTCCGCAAAAGCCCTCAAAAAATTGCCGCTTCCGAACTGAATTATTCTCTCTTTCATTTACTCCACCACAGTGATTACAGTATTTTCAATTTTAACATTCTGCTGAGAGCCGTGACCGCTTATCGTAATAACCGTGCCGCCCGTTTCCTTTGCAAAATTCCACGGTACGGGCGACGGACCTGTTTTGAGCCCGTAGGTGTATGTAATGCCGTCGTCGGTTACGCTTGCGTTGTTTTCGTGGTCGTGTCCGCAGAAAATATACTTTGTCGAGCCGAGCTCCTTGCACTTATCGACAAAGCCCGATTTTACGGGCGCCGTACCCGGAAGATACTGACAGTAGCCGAAGCCGTATTCGCTCGGGATAGTATAGCTTCCGTCCTCTTCCTTTACGCCGTATTTTTCCACCGCTTCACGGAATTCCGGCTGAGCAAAGTGGGAGAATGTCATTGACGGAACGGTATATCCCGCAGCCTCGTTTATGCCTAGCACATTCCATTCATACCAGGCAATCTGCTCATAGCCCATATATATTTCCTTTGTTCCGACAGTGTCGTAGTTGAGATACCTGCCGTTGTCAAGCATATAAACCGAATATACGGGTGTGTCGCCCTCAACGATATTCAGCACATAGTTTCCGCAGCCGTAAAGATTGCTCGGTCCCTTTTTGAAAAGGCAGTATTCGCTCGCCTCATACTTGTCGCCCTGCCAGTTGAGGGAATTGGTCGGAATTTCATCGTCGTGATTTCCGAAAACAGGCGCCCACGGAATTTTATAAGAGTCCATATGCTTTATAAATTTGTTTATGGAAAATCTGCTTGCGAAAGCCGAAAGCACATCGCCCGGCAGCACTATAAGGTCGGGAGAGGTCTCTGCCACAAGCTTATCCATTTCGTCATAGCATTTTTTGTTGACGCCGAGATTTGACCAAAGCTGTGTGTCCGTCAGCATAAGAATTTTGAAGTCCTCACGCTCTTTAGCCACGGTCTGAATTTTTGAAATGTCAAACTCCTGACTTTTTGCCCAAACCTCGTTATGCTTTTTGCCCGTGAGCGGGAAGAAAAGCACGCCGACGATTATAACTGCGATAACAAGCAGTATAAGAATTATGTTGCGTATTATTTTCAATGTTCTTTTCTTTGCCTTTGCCATAAAACAACCCCCAAAAGTAATGTAAATACAGTATACCATAAAAATACGGAGTTTGGTTTATAAAAACAATCAAATCATATAAAAATCCTGCCGTTTTACCCTGTCAATTCTCTTCCCTGTATTTAAGATACTCAATAAACTTCTGCGTGGCGGGAGCGGGGCGGCTGTTCTTTTTGGTCGCAAGGCAGATTTCACGGTATTCTTAGCCCCGTCGCTTGAAGTGCTGTACATTGCCTTTCCGCTTTCGTGGGTTGTGACAATCACGCTTGTCGCAATCAGCATTGCTTGCGTAAATTCGTTCCGAAGCCCCGACACGCAACAAAAAAGTCCTCTTTAGAAAAATAAAGAGGACTTTTATCTGCCGTAAATTATTCGGTTACTCATCCGTTTCCTTTGACTTTGATACGCCAATCGCCTTTATTACGGTTGCCGCAACAGCCGAGTCTATCGCCGCAAACAAAAAACGGCTTGCAAACGAAAGGTAAACTTCACCGTTTATCGGTGCGTTCGGCGCAATTACAACGCCGAGCATAAAAGCCGCAACGGCAAGCACTACGGTTTCAACAAACCCTATGCGTGTTTTTTTCAGCAAAGCCCTTATTGCCGCTCCGACAGCAAACGGAACAATGAACATAACGGATATTTCAAGGATATTTGTAGACATAAGTTTACCTCCCTATAATAAATATCATATTGTTCTGCAATTTGATTGTATCATAATGTTTTATGCCTTGCAACCGCATTTTTAATTATAAGCGTAATGCCAAAATTTCGCTTGCAGGCATTTTCAAATCCACCATTCGGGGGTCAGCTCTCCGAGAGTCACAACTCTTTCCTTTTCGCAGTCAAGCATTATTTCAATCTTACCGTAATCGTCGGGCATAAGCTGCGCCATCAGTTCACGGCAGGCACCGCATGGCGGCATTGCCTTTTTATCCCGATTAACCGCAACAACACGGCGTATTCTGTGCTCGCCTTGGGTAATCATATTAAAAATCGCATTGCATTCGGCACAAATCCCGAGCGTACAGGCGGCATCCACGCAAACTCCGACATAAATTTTACCCGTATCGCTTTCTATTGCCGCGGCTACGCCTCCCGCCTCTGTCCATTCCGATATTTCCCGCGGATTGAGGACCTCGAGTGCCGCATTATATAAATTTTACCATTCTTTTTGCATTTTCAGTCTCCTGTCCGAAAATTTATTTATCAAGCACCGATTTATAATAATTTCCGAAATCGGCAAGAGCGTCTATAATCGGCAGCATCTGACGCCCGAGGTCGGTAAGCCCGTACTCAACCCTCGGCGGCATCTCGCCGAAATCGTGTCTGTAAGCGAGTCCGTCGTCTATCATCTGGCGCAGGCTGTCGGTCAGCACCTTTTGCGATATTCCGTCCAAATCACGCTGAAGCTCGTTAAACCTCCACGGGCGTGCTTTGAGATTACGAAGAATAAGCAGTTTCCATTTTCCGCCGATTAAGGACACCGCCGTCGCAACCGGGCAAGCCGGCAATTCTTCTTTTGTTTTCATAAGCTATCATCTCCGCATACAGTATAGCACATTTATAAAGAAGTGTACAGTTATAAAAAAGTGCGTACTTGTTTTTGAGTGTGTACAGTGGTAATCTGTAAGCAAGCAAAGAGAATTTGCAAATTTTAAGGAGGCAAAACCAATGAAAAACTACGAAAAGACAAATATCGGAAACGAAGGCAGAACAGAGCTTCACGAAACTCTCGGACTTACGGGAGCGGAAATCAGCATTAACAGACTTCCCGCAGGCGCAGGCGTGCCCTTTGTTCACTCGCACAAGACCAACGAGGAAATTTACGGCGTGCTCTCGGGCAAGGGCAAGGCTGTAATCGACGGCGAGGAAATCGCACTTACCGAAGGCGATTGGCTCAAAGTTTCCCCTGCTGCAAAGAGACAGTTTTCCGCATCGGAAAACGAAGGAATTACCTTTGTATGCATACAGGTAAAAGAAAACTCCCTCGGTGGCTTCACGGCAGACGACGCAGTTGTATATTAAGCGATGTAAAAATTACAAAACCCCGCACCTTTTAAGGTACGGGGTAATATTATGCGTTCGTCAGTTATTTAATTCTGTAATAGCAGGTGTTTTTCCCTGTTCCCTCACGCTTAATTTCGCCGCAGGCTACCATTTTGCGAAGTGCGCCTTCAACAGAGCTTACGCTGAGGTTCGGGCACAACTCTCTGATGTCCTGTTTTGTAAATCTTCCGATTTTTTGCAGTGAAGCCTTGCGCACCGTTTCAACAGCAGGCAATTTCTCCTCAACAATGGAAAACCTGTCTTCAAATTCTTTATAAGCCGCAAGAATTATGCCGAGCATATACTTAATAAACGGAATAACATTCTCCGCACCCTCACTCCAGCCGTGTTGAGACGCTTCAAGCGCACCGTAATAAAGGTCTTTATTTTTTGCTATCTTTGCTTCCAAAGGAATGTATTTACCGACATAAAATCCGCTGCGATACAAAAGCAGCGTAGTCAACAGTCGGCTCATTCTGCCGTTTCCGTCGTTAAACGGATGAATACAAAGAAAATCATGAATAAAAATCGGTATTGCAATCAACGGTTCAACTTCAAGGTTACCGATAACTCTGTTGTATTCCTCACAAATTTTGTCCAACGCCACGGGAGTTTCAACAGGCGAAAGAGGCGTAAACAAAATTTCGGTATGCCCGTCCGGATAGCTTGCACTGATATAGTTTTGTACATTCTTCGTCTGTCCTGCCAAAGGATTGTTCATATGGCTATACATAATTTTGTGGAGCTGCAAGATATAATTTTGAGTAATCGGAATTGCGTCAAAGCTTTCATGGATAATATTCAGCGCATCACGGTAACCTGCAATTTCCTGTTCGTCCCGATTGCGCGGTGCGGTTCTGTCCTCCACAAGCTGCTTTATACGGGTGTTTGTCGTAACAATCCCCTCAATGGCATTGGATGCTTCCGTGCTTTGTATCTTTGCAATCTCCACAAGCTTTTCAAGCGCCTGCGGTTGCTGTTTTAAGTACAGTTCCTGCTTACCGACTTCCCTATATATTGCGGCAATCAAGCCAAGAATATCGGAGTCCCATTTTTCATTTTTAATCAACGAGTAATTAAATGTCCTCATTCCCTTAACACCTCCTTGTTTCCCTTAAATATTAGCATAAAATAAGGGAACAGTCAACAAAGGCAGCGTTTTGCCCTTAAATTCAATTATAATTTAAGGGATATTATTCCCCAAATCAGCAAAATAATACATAATCACAAAACCCCGCACCTTTTTCAAGGTACGGGGTAAGTTTATAAATTATGCTTTACGCTTTAATCCGTTTGAGCGAATTACATCTCAGCGATTGCAGCCTGAGCAGCAGCGAGACGAGCAATCGGAACACGGAACGGTGAGCATGAAACATAGTCAAGACCAATCTTGTGGCAGAACTCAACAGATGACGGATCACCGCCGTGCTCACCGCAGATACCGCAGTGAAGTGAGGGACGAACAGCCTTACCGTTCTTAACTGCCATTTCCATAAGCTGACCTACGCCTGTCTGGTCGAGCTTAGCAAACGGATCGCTCTCGAAAATCTTGTTGTCATAGTAAGCGTTGAGGAACTTACCTGCGTCGTCACGGCTGAAGCCGTAAGTCATCTGGGTAAGGTCGTTAGTGCCGAAGCAGAAGAACTCAGCTTCCTTAGCGATGTCGCCTGCTGTAAGAGCAGCTCTCGGGATCTCAATCATAGTACCTACTTCGTACTTCATTGAAGAACCTGCATCAGCGATTTCAGCGTCAGCCGTAGCAACTACTATATCCTTAACGAACTTGAGCTCCTTAGCGTCGCATGAAAGCGGAATCATAATCTCGGGGCATACTGTCCAATCGGGATGAGCCTTCTGAACATTGATTGCCGCACGGATAACAGCCTTTGTCTGCATCTTAGCGATTTCCGGATAAGTAACTGCAAGACGAAGTCCGCGGTGACCCATCATCGGGTTGAACTCGTGAAGAGAAGCGATGATAGCCTTAATCTGCTCAACTGTCTTACCCTGTGCGTCTGCAAGCTTCTTGATGTCGTCTTCCTCGGTGGGAACGAACTCATGAAGAGGCGGATCAAGGAAACGGATAGTTACGGGGCAGCCCTCAAGAGCTTCATAGAGCTTCTCGAAGTCTGACTGCTGATAGGGAAGAATCTTCTCAAGAGCAGCTTCTCTCTCCTCAACAGTATCTGAGCAAATCATCTCACGGAAAGCAGCGATTCTGTCAGCCTCGAAGAACATATGCTCTGTACGGCAAAGACCGATGCCCTCTGCACCGAGCTCTCTTGCCTTCTTAGCGTCAGCGGGAGTATCGGCATTTGTGCGAACCTTAAGCTTTCTGTACTTGTCAGCCCAAGCCATAATTCTTCCGAACTCGCCTGCGATCTGAGCGTCAACAGTCGGGATAATACCGTCATAGATATTACCTGTTGAACCGTCGATTGAAATATAGTCTCCCTCGTGGAATTCCTTACCGCCGAGAGTGAACTTCTTGTTTTCTTCATCCATAACGATGTCGCCGCAACCCGAAACGCAGCAAGTACCCATACCGCGGGCAACAACTGCAGCGTGTGAAGTCATACCGCCGCGAACCGTAAGGATACCCTGAGAAGCCTTCATACCTGTGATGTCCTCGGGAGAAGTTTCAAGACGAACAAGAACAACCTTTTCGCCCTTAGCGTTCCAAGCTTCTGCGTCGTCAGCTGTGAATACGATCTTACCGCAAGCAGCACCGGGAGATGCGCCGAGGCCCTTACCCATAGGAGTAGCAGCCTTCAAAGCGGCAGCGTCGAACTGCGGGTGAAGAAGTGTGTCGAGGTTACGGGGGTCAATCATTGCAACAGCCTCAGCCTCGGTCTTGTGTCCCTCGTCAACGAGGTCGCAAGCAATCTTGAGGGCAGCCTGTGCTGTTCTCTTACCGTTACGGCACTGGAGCATATAGAGTTTCTTGTTTTCAACAGTGAACTCCATATCCTGCATATCATGATAATGGTTTTCGAGTGTTTCGCAAACCTTGAGGAATTCTGCGTATGCTTCGGGGAATTCTTTTTCCATCTGAGCAATCGGCATGGGAGTACGAACGCCTGCAACAACGTCCTCGCCCTGTGCGTTGATAAGGAACTCGCCCATAAGCTTGTTCTCGCCTGTAGCGGGATCACGGGTAAATGCAACACCTGTGCCCGACTCATTGTTAAGGTTACCGAATACCATGGGCATTACGTTTACTGCAGTACCCCATGAGTACGGAATGTCGTTATCACGACGGTATACGTTTGCACGGGGGTTGTCCCATGAACGGAAAACAGCCTCGATAGCAAGCTTCAACTGAACAACCGGATCTGACGGGAAGTCTTCGCCGAGCTGCTTCTTGTATTCAGCCTTGAACTGCTCTGCAAGCTCTTTAAGGTCAGCAGCTGTAAGCTCGATGTCGAACTTAACGCCCTTCTTCTCTTTCATAGCGTCGATAAGCTGTTCAAAATACTTCTTGCCGACTTCCATAACAACGTCGGAGAACATCTGAATGAATCTTCTGTATGAGTCGTAAACGAATCTCTCAAACTTGGGATCGGGGTTGCCTGCGATCATAGCGGCAACAACCTCATCGTTAAGACCGAGGTTAAGGATTGTGTCCATCATACCGGGCATCGAAGCACGAGCACCCGAACGAACCGATACAAGAAGCGGATTTGTAAGATCGCCGAACTTTTTGCCGTTGATCTCTTCCATCTTCTTAACGCCTTCCATAGCCTGAGCCATGATTTCGTCGTTTATTTTTCTGCCGTCTTCATAGTACTGTGTGCAAGCTTCGGTTGTGATTGTGAAGCCCTGAGGAACAGGAAGACCGATAGCAGTCATCTCAGCAAGGTTAGCACCTTTACCGCCGAGAAGGTTACGCATGGTCATGTCGCCTTCGCTGAACATGTAAACCCATTTGTTTGCCATTTTACATACCTCCAAAAATTATTAACAAATTAAATATGGTTGTCAAAAGAGCATAAAATACCCATTGACACAATTAACCGTTGTTATTATAACAGAAAAAAATATATAATGCTACTGTTTTTTCAATTTTTTTACACTCAAAGGCAATTATTATAAAAAATTACGGACATCCCGTAAAGGAATGTCCGTTAAAGCCGCTCAAAAGCCGATTTTCTATCAATCCTGAGTCATTTTTTTGATATAACGCTTAAAGAATGTGAGCGCACCCTCGACAGCTGTCAGGGGGAGTCTCTCGTTTGTTCCGTGAGTGCAGAGCAAAAGCTTTGTATCCGAAACGAACGGCGAAAATCTGTAAATGTTCTTGCAAACACATTCGTAGTTGTAAGAGTCGGTACCGCCCATTACAAGGAACGGTGCTACAAGGTTCTTGCTGTCTGCGCTCTCGCAGAGCTCCTTAATGGTCTTAAACGCCTTGGAGTCGGTGGGCGAAACCTGCGACGCCTCTTTGCCGACAAGGAACTTAATGTCTATATCCTTGTTGCGTACAGACTTTCTGATATGCTTTTCGACATCGTCTATCGTACAGCCGGGCATTGTGCGGAAGTTTACGGTAATTGTAGCCTTCTGCGGCAAAATGTTGAACTGCGGGCTGCCCGAAGCCATCGTAACCGCCGTACATGTGCGGACAAGCGAAGCCGCAGGCGGAATTTTGGTCATTATTTTAAGAACTATGGGCTTTAATACTTTAAGGTTGCACGCAACAAGCCTTACGGGATATGTGCAGCGCTTTCCCACTCTTGTAAACAGGTCATAGACGAACTGCGGCATACTAGCCTTGAACTGATGTCCCTCTAAGTCCTTTATTACATCGGCAAGATGGCCGATAGCCGTATGCTCCGGCGGCTGCGAAGAATGTCCGCCCTTTGCGTTTACGCTGATTTCATAGTTTACGCTGCCCTTTTCGGCGATACCGACGCCTGCAAGGTTACAGTCAAGCACGCCCTTGACCTTTACGGGAAGAATTGCGCCGCCCTCGTCTACAACCGCTTCAAGATGAACGCCCTGCTCTTTGAGATACTGCGCTATCTGCTTTGCTCCGTTGTCGGGTGCGGCAACTACCTCTTCGTTGTGTCCGAGGCAGATATACACCGTACGCTTCGGCACATAGCCGTCGGCAATAAGCTGTTCCACACTCTCCATAACCGCTATAAGGTGGTTTTTCATATCAAGAGCGCCTCTGCCCCATATAAACTCGCCGTCGTTATATCCCTCAAACGGGTCGTGGTCCCAATCGTCCCATGTGCCCTCGTTTATCGGCACGACATCCTGGTGTGCCAAAAGTGCGATACCGTCAAGAGACGGGTCCGTGCCCTCCCATTTGAACACAAGGCTTGCGTCTGCAATCTTTGTCTTTGTCATGGTTTTGTGGATAAGCGGATAACGCTCCTCAAGGAACTTATGAAACTTGTCAAACTCGTTCCAATCCACAAGCTCCCTGTCATAGTTTGAGATAGTCTTGATTTTGATAGCGTCGCTCAAATTCTTACAATAGCGGTCAAAATCGACATTCTCGGGTTCCTGCTTTTCGGCAGTTTCAACGGGCTTTGCTTTCCAGAACGCCGCTTTTATGAGCGTAAACACGATAAGCGCCGCTATAACGCCGAGGATTATCCATAATACTGTCATAATATATCCCCTTCCTTTCGGAATTTAATATTTCGTCTTTGTATCAACAATATATATGTTCGGATTTTTTGCGTGATAATATACTGCGAGCGATTTGTTTTTGACGGACTTCGCATATTTTTTGCTGACCGCACCGCTCAAAAACGGCTTGCCCTTTCTTGCGGGGACAGCCGAGCTGTCACAGACAAGGATTTTGCCCGTAAACCAAGACTCCTTTGTGTCCTTAACACGGCAAAACACTTTGAGATTTACCCTGTAGAGCACCTCACGCTTTTTAAGCGGTAAATAAGCGATTGCCTCAACCGCCGCAAGACCAATTCCGAGGTAAAGAAGCACATACCATACAGTTTCCGTCTTTATAAATATTTCCTCGGGATTTTCGGTGTTGAAATATATCGGTACACTCTCGCCGATATATGTGTTTTTGTCTGCGAAGCCGTAATCCGTATAATACTGACTGCCGTTTGCGTAATACATAACCGTGTATTTCTTTTTGCCGTTATCCTGCTTTTCTGCGCGGGAAACATAACCTATCGTTTTTTCGGAATTTTTTACGAACTTTTTATCCGAAATTATAAACGCACTTCCCAGCACGACAAGCACAAGGTTAATCGCCATAAGCGTTATAAACGCCTTGTCGAGATATTTTACAAGTTTTTCTCTCATATAAAATCAGCCTTTCAAGAAGCAAAAATTATCAGAACAGAGATAACTGCGAGGATTCGGGCAGGTCGCCGAAAGCGCCGCACTCTTTGAGCAATTCTATAGTTGATTTGCCCGCCTTTGCCCTCAATGCAAAGTCCTCGATAGACACGAACTCGCCTTTTCCGTCGTCTCTTGCCGCCGCAAGCGGGATTGCCGCACTGTCGCCGACGCCCGAAAGAGCACCGAACGGCATACGGATTTTTCCGTCCTCAATCATATAATCCTTAGCCTTGGATTTATATATATCGACGGGAAGCAGCTCGACATTTCTTGCCATCATCTCGTTTACGACCTGCAAGGCGGTGTACTGGTCCTTATCCTTGGCGGTTGCCGTCTTTTCCCTGACCTTCTGTTCGATTTCTTTCATTTTATCACGGACAGCCGTCCTGCCTTTGATAACGGTGGAGGCGTCAAGGTCTCCGCCTCGCACGGTCAGGAACGCCGTGTAATATTCAAGCGGTCTGTATATCTTGTACCAACCGAGTCTCAGCGCCGCAATTACATACGCCGCCGCATGAGCCTTGGGGAACATATATTTTATCTTACGGCAGGAGTCCATATACCACTGGGGGACATTGCAAGCCTTCATCGCTTCCTCCGCACCCTCGGGGAAGCCCATCTTTGCGACAATGCCCTTTCTTGTTTTCTCCATAATGTTGAACGCCATACTCGGTTCGAGTCCTGCGTGGAGAAGATATGTCATAATACCGTCACGGCAGCCGATAACCTCCGAAATGGTGCAGGTGCCGTTGTGTATAAGCTCCTGTGCGTTACCGTTCCAAACATCCGTACCGTGGGAAAGTCCCGAAATCTGAAGCAGGTCGGAGAAGGTCTTGGGCTGTGCCTCGATAAGCATCTGGCAGACAAACGATGTGCCCATTTCGGGGATTGAAAGCGTTCCCGTAGGCCAGCTTATGTCCTCCGCAGTAACGCCGAGCGCCTCGGGAGAGGTGCAAAGGCTTACTATCTTCGGGTCGCAGACATCCACATCCATTACGGGTATTCCCGTCAAATCCTCAAGGTGCTTATAAAGCGTGGGAACATCGTGTCCGAGAATATCAAGTTTAAGAATTGTGTCGTGGAGCGAGTGGAAGTCGAAGTGCGTTGTTTCCATATCGCTGGAGGTGTCGTCGGCAGGATACTGTACGGGTGTGAAGTCGTAAACATCATAGGCGTTGGGCACAACGACCATTCCGCCGGGGTGCTGACCCGTAGTTCTCTTGACTCCGGTACAGCCGACGGTGAGCCTGTCCTCTTCGGCTCTTGAAACGGTTCTTCCCTTGCTTTCAAGATATTTCTTGACAAAGCCGAACGCCGTTTTATCGGCAACGGAAGCGGTTGTACCCGCCTTAAAGACATGGCTTGAGCCGAACAGCTCCTCTGTATATCTGTGCGCCTTGCCCTGATATTCGCCCGAGAAGTTAAGGTCTATATCGGGCGCCTTGTCGCCGTGGAAGCCGAGGAAGGTTTCAAACGGAATTTCGTGGCCGTCACGGATAAGCGGTTCGCCGCATTCGGGGCAGTTCTTTTTAGGCATATCAAAGCCCGAGCCGTACTCGCCGTGAGTAAAGAATTCGGAATATTTGCACTTAGGGCATCTGTAATGCGGCGCAAGGGGGTTAACCTCGGAAATACCCGCCATCGTCGCAACGAACGACGAGCCTACCGAACCTCTCGAACCGACATGATAGCCGTGAGCCTCCGAGTCCCATACAAGCTTTTGTGCGATTATGTAAAGGACGGCAAATCCGTTCTCAATAATGGAGTCAAGCTCCCTGTTGAGTCGGTTTGAAACGATTTCCGGGATAACCCCGTCCTTTTCATACCACTCCTTAGCCTTTGTCCAGCATATTTCACGAAGCTGCTCCTCACTTCCCTCGATGGACGGCTGATATGTGCCGTTGGGGAACGGGATAAGCGTTTCAATCATATCCGCAATTTTATTCGGGTTTGTTATAACCGCTTCCTTTGCGGTCTCCTCGCCGAGATAGGCAAAATCGGAGAGCATTTCCTCCGTGGTCTTGAAATAGAGCGGAGCCTGCTTGTCCGCATCCTCAAAGCCCTGACCCGCCATAAGTATAGCCCTGTACTGCGAGTCGACGGGGTCAAGGAAATGCACATCTCCCGTCGCAACAATAGGCTTTCCGAGAGCGTCCGCAACGGACACAAGCCGCCTGTTGATGTTTTCAATGTCCTCAACGCAGGTTATTTTATCGTATCTCTTGTTCCTCTCGGGATTTTTTGCGTTCGGGTCGGAATGAGCCTCAAGCATAAACCTGTTGTTGCCCGTGGGCTGAATTTCAATGTAATCGTAGAACGAGGCAATTTCGACAATTTCCTCCTCGGGAAGCTCGTCGAGTATCGCCCTGTAAAGATTGCCCGCCTCGCACGCCGAGCCTATGATAAGTCCCTCTCTGTGCTTTATGATTTCGGACTTGGGCATTCTCGGTTTCTTGTAAAAATAGTTTATGTTTGACATCGAGACAAGCTTGTAAAGATTTTTAAGACCGACCGAGTTCTTGACAAGGATTATCATATGATATGTCGGCAAATCCTTGATTGCGACCTCGGGGTCTTTCATATCGTCGACAAAATAAGCCTCAACGCCGTATATGATTTTTATCTTCCCCTTTGCGGCATTTGCGGCGTCGGGGAAGCCCTGAACGCAGCCGTGGTCGGTTATGGCAATAGCCTTATGTCCCCAGCTTATAGCCCTTTTGACAAGCTTGTCGGGCGGCGTCATACCGTCCATTGCCGACATATTGGTATGCAGGTGGAGCTCAACTCTCTTTTCGGGAGCGTTGTCCTGCTTTTCAATCGGCGTAACAAGGCAAATGCTTCTCGGGTTGATAACATTTTCGCCCCTGTATTTGTCAAACGACATTGAGCCCGACATAACGATATATTTGCCGTCGGAAATATAGTTGAGCAAGTCGTCGCAGTAATCTTTTTTCTCAAAAATGACAGCCGAATAGGAATAAGTGTCGTCCGTAACATTAAACGAGATTATGTACTTGTCGCCGTTCCTTGTAAGGCGTGACTCAAAGCCGAAAATACGGCCCCATACGGTAACACGGTCGTCGGTGGCGGTAATGTCCTCCATTCTCATCGGAGAGCCCTTTATCTTGTTGCCGTAAATGACCTTCAGGCTGTCGGTGTAGTAGGGATAGCCCTCTTCGACAACCTCGGCTTTCATAGGCTCGTCTTTTTTGACGGGCTTTGCGTTTATTTGCTTTTCACGCATTTGCTCGTCAATTTTCTGCTGCTTCTGTATAAGAGCCTGTGCGGAGTCCTCGCTCTCCTCTTCCTGCTCGATAAACACCTTCAAGTCGGCGTCGAAACGCTCTTTGAGAAGCCTCTCCACGGCTTTGTCACAGCCTGCCGTGCAAAGGACATCCCTGCCGCCGTGCGCAAGCTTTATGTGCAGCTCGCCGTTCGGCTCGTATGAAAAAACGCAGTCCTCCAAAAAGCCGTTTGCGACAACCACCCTGCGTTTTATAATTTCACGCAGCTCGCCGTCGTATTTATTTGTCAAAAGCGCTCTGTCAAACACGGGTTCGATTGAAAACTCGGAAATTTCAAGACCTCTTGCAATGATTTTTCCTATTGCGTCCACTGTCCGCTCGGACATAAGTATGGGGAAAAAGACGACCGCCGTAACGCTGTCGCCCGCCTCATCACTGCTTTTGAGAAGCCTCAAAACCCTTGCCGTTTTAAGCGCCCTGTCATATTTTGAAAGCTCGTCCGCAAACTCTGCGAACAAATCGTAGAAACCGTTCATATATGTAAATCCTTGTTAGTTATAAATTATCTATTTCCTTTAACAGCTCTTCAACAATTTTATCCTCGGGTACTTTTTTAAGAATTTCTCCGTGCTTGAAAATGAGTCCGTAGCCGTCGCCGCCCGCAACGCCTATGTCCGCTTCTTTCGCCTCGCCCGGTCCGTTCACCGCACAGCCCATAACCGCAACCTTTATCGGCTTATGAACATTTGCGAGCTCTTTTTCGACCTTTTCCGCAAGCGAAATCAAATCGATTTTCGTTCTTCCGCAGGTCGGGCACGAAACTATCTGCGGACAGTCCTTTTTAATACCGACCGCTTTAAGAATGTCAAAGCCTGCAGAAACCTCAGCAACGGGGTCAGCCGTGAGCGAAACCCTGATTGTGTCGCCGATACCGTCAAGCAAAAGCGAGCCTATTCCCGCAGCGGATTTGAGCATACCCATATGCTTTGTACCCGCTTCGGTAACGCCGAGATGGAGCGGATAATCGCACTGCTCTGCCACGAGCCTGTAAGCCGCAACCATAGTCGGCACATCGGAGGATTTTATCGAAATCACAATATCATTAAAGTCAAACTTTTCGAGCAGCGAGGCATGGCGCAGAGCGCTCTCGCAAAGAGCCTCTGGCGTTACATGACCGTACTTTTTAAGCAAATCTTTTTCAAGCGAGCCGGAATTTACGCCTATTCTTATCGGGATATTCTTCTGCCTGCAAGCGTCGGCAACAGCCTTTATCCTGTCGTCCGAGCCGATATTACCGGGGTTTATTCTTATCTTGTCAACACCTGCCGCAACGCTTTCAAGCGCACATTTATAGTCAAAATGAATATCCGCAACAACGGGTATTTTAACAGCGTTCTTTACGGCATAAAGTGTTTTTACCGCCTCAAGGTCGGGCACCGTAAGGCGGACTATTTCACATCCTGCCTTTTCAAGCTCAACAGCCTGTGCGACATTTCCGTCTATATTGTGAGCGGGAACATTGAGCATCGACTGAACGGTAATTTTATTGTCCGAGCCGATTTTGACATTTCCCGCCTTAACAGTTCTCGTAATTCTGCGTTCCATATCTGCACCTCGTTTTAAGAGTGAATAATTCTTACAATATCGTTATAGGTTACAAACACCATCAAAAGCATCAGAAGCGCCAAACCCGCCGCATGAACATAGCCCTCATATTTCGGGTTTACGGGTTTTCTTCTTATCGCCTCGATTATGAGGAAGAAAAGTCTGCCTCCGTCAAGTGCCGGCAAAGGCAAAAGGTTTGCCACGCCGAGGTTTATCGTGATAAGAGCCATAATAAACAGCAGGTTGTCAAGATTTTTCTCGGTTGCCGCAGCCGCCGTGACATCGGCGATAATATCGACCGTTCCGACGGGACCCGCAAGCTCCGAGGCTCCGTATCTTCCCGTTACAATGTCAAAAAGGCTCAACCATACAAGCCTTGCAATGGAAGCCGACTGCGTAAAGGAGTTCGTTATGACATTTTTGAAGGTGGGCTTTTCGCCGACAATAATAAAATCGTAGGTTATCAGCGTAACGCCGTTTTGTTCCTCCGTTTGGAACTTAACGCCGTTCAAATCCACCTTTTCGCCGTTTCGTTCAACGGTAAAATCGATAACGCCGTCACGGCTTCTGCCCATAAGGAAGCTTAAATCCCTTTCGGAAAACACCCTGTGTCCGTCGATTTTAACTATTTTATCGCCCGCCTGCAAGCCGTAATTCACGCTTGTGGCTCCGTCATAAAAGCTGTGGATTGTATTTGTACCGATAAGTCCCTTTGTGGTAGAAAGCAATATCGCCATAATAATTACGCCGAGTATAAGGTTCATTATTGCGCCTGCGGCAACAATGAGCATTCGCTGTATAAGAGGTTTGTTGTTAAACGCCCTCTCGTCGGTGCTGTTTTCGTCCTCGCCCTCCATGCTGACATAGCCGCCTATCGGCAGGCAACGCAGGGCATAGGTGGTCTCACCCTTTTTCTTTTTGAAAATTGCGGGACCCATACCGATTGAGAATTCATTTACCTTTACCTTGAAGAGCTTAGCGCAGGTAAAGTGTCCGAATTCGTGAATCATAATTATAACGCCGAAGAAAAGCAGCGCAACCGCAACAGTCCACACCTTTGACCAAACACCCGAAGCCGTAATATCAAGTAATATTTTAATCACCTATTTCTCTTGCAAATTTGTCAATTTCGAGTATATCCCCGAAAGTATAATCGTTGTAATGCGGAGTTCTGTCAAGCACCTTTTCTACCCTGTCCGCAATGTCGAGAAATCCGATTTTTCCCTGACGGAACATAAGGTTTGCCTGCTCGTTTGCGGAGTTTACCGCCGCAGGGTAAAGTCCGCCCATATTTATGGCACGCCTGCAAAGATTTATGCAGCGGAAGGTTTCATAATCGGGCTTATAAAATGTGAGTTTGCCGATATCCGCAAGGCTCAACTCTCCTACGGGCGACTCAAAACGCTCGGGATATGTCAGAGCATACTGAATGGGGATCCTCATATCGGGAAGTCCGAGTTGAGCGATAACAGAATTGTCGTCATACTCGACAGCCGAGTGAACAATGCTCTCCCTGTGAACGACAATATCAACATCGTCGGGTTTTACGGAGAAAAGCCATACCGCTTCAATAAGCTCCAAGCCCTTATTCATCATCGTTGCGGAGTCAATTGTTATTTTTGCGCCCATTGACCAGTTCGGATGCTTTAACGCGCTCTCAACCGTTACATCACGCAATTCGTCGGCGGTTTTTCCGAAAAACGGGCCGCCCGACGCGGTAAGTATTATCTTTTTAAGCGCCTTATTAGTAGGTTTGCCCTGCAAGCACTGAAATATTGCCGAATGTTCCGAATCGACAGGCAAAATTTCCGCACCGTACTTTTGCGCCTCGCTCATTACAAGCTGACCGCCCGCAACAAGCGTTTCCTTGTTGGCAAGCGCAATCTTTTTCCTTGCATGGATTGCCGCAAGCGTGGGCTTGAGACCTGCCATACCTACCACGGAATTGAGCACCGTGTCGGCACTCGGAATCTGTGCGCATTCGCACACGCCGTCCATTCCGCCGAGCACCTTTATGTCGGTATCGGCGAGCTTGATTTTAAGGTCGCGCGCCGCATTTTCGTCGACAAGCGCAACCGTTTCCGGTTTGAATTCACGGGCTTGCTTTTCGATTTCGTCTACGCTCGAAAAAGCAGTTAAAGCCTTGACGCCGTAACCGCATTTGCGGCAGACGTCAAGACTTTGTTTACCTATTGAACCCGTTGAGCCTAAAATTGATAAATTTTCAGTCATCAGCATACGACTCCATAAAAAGTGATAAATGCGTAAAGCATTGTAAGAACAAACAAAGCGGAATCAAATCTGTCCATAACTCCTCCGTGACCGGGGAAGAGATTGCCGAAATCCTTGACTCCGAAATTCCTCTTGATAACGGAAGCGGTAAGGTCTCCGCATATTCCGATAACGGCAAGTACCGCCGAAACGCCGATTACCCAGCCGTAGCCTATCGTATGTACCGTAAAGAAGCACCTGTCAAACACGGTAAAGAGCACGACATTGCTTATAACGGCACCGATAACGCCGCCGATTGCACCCTCTATCGTCTTTTTCGGGCTTATTTTCGGGCACATCTTGTGCTTGCCGAAAAATCTTCCCGTAAAGTACGCAAAGGAGTCGGAAAGCCAAGCGGCAAACAAAGCGAACAGTATAAAGAACAAATCATAGTGGAAATCGAACTTGTCGGGATAGGTTTCGCTCATATCGTTAAAGAAGATAAGAGTCGAAAAGCTCCACGGCACAAAGGTTGTTGAGATAATTACCGAAGCCACCTCTTCAAACTTTGTATGCTCGAAGTCCGTGAGCATAAGCATAAACAGCACAACGCAGTAAATAACCACAACAGCCGTAACGGGTATGTTGAGCCCTGCGCACGCAAGCTCGCTTCTGTACTCGTAAAACAACGGTATAATTCCCGAAAATACAAGGCTTATATAGTATATTGCCTTGTTCTTGATTCCTATTACTTTTTCTATTTCTCTTGCGGCGATAACTGCAAATATCGCCACAACTATCGAGAGCACGGGCGTATCTCTCAACGCAAGCACTCCCACTGCGAACAATGCCGCCACAACGCCGGTTATCGTTCTTTTAAGCATAAAGATCCCTCAATCCACACAAATATTATATTCCGCCGAACCTGCGGTTTCTTTTTTCAAAATTGCGAAGAGCCTCAACAAGGTCCTCCTCGGTAAAATCGGGCCACAGCACATTCGACGACCAGAACTCCGCATAAGCCGACTGCCAAAGCAGGAAGTTTGAAAGCCTCTTCTCGCCGCTCGGACGGATTATCAGGTCGGGGTCGGGCATACCCGCCGTATAAAGGTTGTCGGAAATCATATCCTCGGTTATGTCGTCGGGTTTAAGCTTACCCTTTTTGACCTGCTTTGCAAGCTCTCTTACCGAATGAACGATTTCCTGGCGTCCTCCGTAGTTTATCGCAATGTTGAGGTAAACCTTTGTCTTGTCCTTGGTTATCCTCTCGCTGTATTTCATCATCGCAAGTATATCCTTGGGAAGTCCCGACTTGTCGCCGATAAAGTTTACCTGAATACCCTTTTCCTCGTTTTCCGCCTTGCGCTCGTCAAGCTCCCTGAGATACTCCCTGAAAAGGTCCATAATGGCGGACACCTCTTCCTTGGGGCGTTTCCAGTTCTCGGTCGAAAACGCATAAAAGGTAAGATATTTAATTCCGAGGTCGCCTGCAAACTCGCCGATTTTTCTGAAAGTTTTTGCTCCCTCGATATGTCCCTTGTAGCGGGGCATACCTCTTTCCTTTGCCCATCTTCCGTTGCCGTCCATAATAAAGCCGATATGCTGCGGCAACACTTCAAAGGTCGGTAAATTATTTAAGTCCATAACAACTGCCTTTCATAAAAACCGATAATCGCACAACACCCCTCATAAGAGGGGCTTGTGACGGATTATATTTCCATGATGTCTTTTTCTTTTTTGGAAGCAAGCTCGTCGGCTTCCTTGACAAACTTGTCTGTGATTTTCTGGATTTTCTCCTCGCCGTTGTGAAGGTCATCCTCCGTAATGGTGCTGTCCTTCTTCATCTTCTTGAGCTTTTCGATAGCGTCTCTTCTGATTGAGCGGATAGCAACCTTGCACTCCTCGGCATACTTGCTTACATCCTTGCAGAGAAGTTTTCTCTTCTCCTCGGTAAGCGGCGGGAAAGCAAGTCTGATAACCCTGCCGTCATTTGTGGGATTGATTCCCAAATCCGAGGTCTGAATAGCCTTTTCAATAGGTTTGAGCGTTGAAATATCCCACGGCTGAATGATAAGATTTGTACCCTCCTGAACCGATACCGCAGCCATCTGCTGAATCGGCGTGGGTACGCCGTAATAGTCAACCATTATTTTGTCAAGTACGGCAGCCGAAGCCCTGCCCACTCTCATTGATACAAATTCGTTGTGAAGAGCCTTGATAGACTTTTCCATTTTTTCCGTTGCAAAATCAAATACTTCCTGCATAATTGTTCCCTCCTGAAATTATTATTTTACCAAAGTTCCGACATTTTCGCCGCTTACAGCCCTGAGAATATTCTCGGGGTCCTCAAGGTTGAAAACAAGAATCGGAATGTTGTTGTCCCTGCAAAGCGAAGCCGCCGTGCTGTCCATAACGGCAAGGCCCTTGTTGAGCACCTCCGAATGGGAAAGCGTGTCGTACTTGACTGCGTCCGCATACTTGTTTGGGTCCTTGTCATAAACGCCGTCGACATTCGTCGCTTTAAGGATTACATCCGCGCCTATCTCGGCAGCTCTCAAAGCGGCTGTCGTGTCGGTCGAGAAGAACGGACTGCCCGTTCCGCAGCCGAAAATTACAACCTTGCCCTCTTCAAGATGTCTTACAGCCTCGTCCCTTACAAACGGCTCTGCAATGCGGCGCATATCGATAGCCGTCATAACACGGGTCGGAACGCCCTTTTGTTCAAGCGTATCGGCAAGCGCAAGCGAATTCATTACCGTTGCGAGCATACCGATATGGTCGGCTCTTGTTCTGTCCATACTGCCGCTCGAACGGCCTCTCCAGAAGTTTCCGCCGCCGACGACAAGACCTATCTGCACGCCCGTATCGGCGCACTTTTTAACCCAGTCGCAGACTGAATTTATAACGTCGAAATCGAAGCCGTGTCCCTGCTCGCCCGCAAGAACCTCGCCGCTCAATTTCAACAGTATTCTCTTATAAACCGGTTCCATCAAAATTCCTCCGAATTTCCGTAATGCGGCAAAACGCAGTACGGTTTACATAAATTTACACATATATTTTACAGTAAATCTCCGCCTTTGTAAACAACTAATTTGTTAATAAATATTTATCGCCCACGGTCTGCCCGACACATTGTTTATACTTTGTTGACTTCCGATAAAAAAGATAATATAATTGTAATGTTACTATATTATTGGGGAAGGTATATTTATGGAAACTCCTTTTGATACAGAGTTTGTGGCGGACGCCTTTAATCTTGCCGGCAGATATGTCGGCTACAAGGTTAAGAACGACGGTCACATCAACTCTACATATGTTATTGAATTTGAAAAACCGGACGGCTGTGCCGAAAAGTACACTCTTCAGAAAATAAACACCTATGTTTTCAAGAACCCCGACACTCTTATGTCAAACATTGTCGGCGTTACCTCGCACATCAAGGAAAAGCTTCACAAAAGCAACGAAAGCGCCGAGCGCCGCACGCTCACATTTTTACCTGCCAAGGACGGCAAATACTATGCTGTGGACAAAAACGGCGACTGCTGGAGATGCTATAATTATATCGACAACGCATATACCTGCAACATTATAGACTCCGCGGATGTTTTCTATAACGCAGGCAAGTCGTTCGGCAACTTTCAAAACCTGCTTTCGGACTATCCCATTGACGGGCTTTTCGAGACTATCCCGAAATTTCACGACACCTATTCAAGGTTCAACGATTTTCTGGAGTCGGTAAAAAAGGACGCCTCGGGCAGAGCCGCAACCGCAAAGGACGAAATTCAATTTGTCCTCGACAGGGAGGCTGACACAAAGGTACTGCTTGCGGAGCTTCAAAAGAACGAATTGCCGCTTCGTGTTACGCATAACGACACCAAGCTCAACAACATTCTGTTTGACAACGACACAAACGAGGGCATCTGCATTATTGACCTTGACACCGTAATGCCCGGTCTTTCGCTCTACGATTTCGGCGACAGCATCCGTTTCGGCGCCAACACCGCAAGCGAGGATGAAAAGGACCTCTCAAAGGTTTCTTTAAGCCTTGAGCTGTACGAAGCATACACAAAAGGCTATCTCTCTACGGCTAAGCAGAGCCTCACGGAGAAAGAGATGTTCTATCTCCCGTTCTCCGCCAAGCTTATGACGCTTGAATGCGGAATGAGATTTTTAGCCGATTATCTTGACGGCGATGTTTACTTCAAAACCGACTATCCCGAGCACAACCTTGTGCGTTGCAGGGATCAGTTCAAGCTTGTTGCCGACATTGAAAAGAAATACGAACAGATGCAGGAAATAACCCGCAAAGCGATAAATGAGGATTAAAATATGCTTGAAATAAAAGACAAAAAGTTCTATATGGACTCGAAGCCGTTCGACATTTACTCGGGCGCTATGCACTACTTCCGCACCGTCCCCGAATATTGGGAGGACAGACTGACGAAGCTCAAAGCGGCAGGCTTCAACACGGTTGAAACCTATGTCTGTTGGAATCTCCACGAAAAGAAGCCCGGAGAATTCGACTTTTCGGGAATACTCGACATCGAAAAATATCTTGAAATCGCACAAAAGGTCGGACTTTACGCAATAGTTCGTCCCGGTCCCTATATCTGTGCCGAGTGGGATTTCGGCGGACTGCCCGCATGGCTTCTCAAGGACAAGAATATGCAGATTCGCTGTATGTACCCCGATTATCTCAAATGCATAGACCGTTTCTACAAGGAGCTTTTGCCGAGGCTTGTGCCCCATCTTCAGTCAAACGGCGGTAACATTATCGCCATGCAGGTCGAAAACGAATACGGCTCATACGGCAACGACAAGGAGTATCTCCGCTATGTCGAAAAACTCACGAGGGACTGCGGCATTGACTGTATGCTCTTTACCTCGGACGGAAACGACAACAATATGATTTCGGGCGGCTCATTGCCCGATGTTTTCAAGGTCTTAAACTTCGGTTCCCGTTCAAGAACCGCTTTCAATGTTATGAAAAACTTTGAAAACGACGGACCTAATATGTGCGGCGAGTTCTGGTGCGGCTGGTTCGACCATTGGAGAGACTCGCACCACACAAGAAATTCGCTTGAAATCGTAAATGAAATAAAGGGATTTATCGACAACGGCGCAAGCTTTAATATGTATATGTTCCACGGCGGAACAAATTTCGGCTTCAATGCAGGCGCAAACCAGAACCCCGGCCACGGCTATGAGCCCACGGTTACAAGCTATGATTACTGCGCTCTGTTGACCGAATGGGGAGATTACACCCCCGCATATCACGCCGTAAGAAAGCTTCTGTGCGAAAAGCAGGGAATCGAGCTCACGGCTCTTCCCGAAAGCCCGAAGCTTCAGAGCATCGGCGAAGTTAAGCTTACCGAAGCCGCTTCGTTGTTTGAAAACCTTGACAATATCGGCGAAAAGCACCACGCTCCCGTACCCGAGGGAATGGAGTATTTCGGTCAGAATTTCGGACTTATTTACTATGAGACAACACTAAAGGGCAGGTACAATCCCACACCCATGTACATTAAAAATGTTCACGATTTCGCCGAGGTCTATTTTGACGGAGAAAAGAAAACGAGCATTGACCGTACGCTTTATACTCTCGAACAAAAGACGACTCTTAAAGACCTTTTCTTCAAGAAAAAGAAAGGCGAGAGCGCACCGTTCCTTATGCCCGCTCTTTCGGGCGAGAGGAAAATCGGCGTACTTGTCGATACAATGGGCAGGGTAAACTATGGCGAGAATATGCTTGACCGCAAGGGCATTTCCGATATATATGTCGGTATTCAGCGCCTTATGAATTACGATATATGGACGCTCCCGTTTGACAACCTTGAAAAGCTCAAATACGGCTCAAATGTCAAAAAAGATGAGCCCGTATTCCTTAAAGGAACATTCAAGACGAGTTCAAAAGCAGATTGCTTTGTTCATCTTGACGGCTTTAACAGGGGCTGCGTGTTCGTAAACGGCTTCAACCTCGGACGCTTCTGGAAGGTCGGTCCGCAAAAGTCGCTTTACATACCCGGCACGCTCTTAAAGGAAGAAAACGAAATCGTTGTTTTCAATATCGGCGGCTACTCAAAGCCCTCTGTTGAAATAACAGACAAGCACAATTTAGGGTAACATACAAAAAAGGCACCGAGCACATTTTAAGTGTTCGGTGCCTTTTATTATGCCTTCAAATATTACATAAGCGAAAGATAAAGCTGTTTTATCTCCTCAACGCTTGTGTCTCTCGGGTTACCGGGACGGCAAGCGTCGTCATATGCCGACTGCGCAAGGAAGTCAACATCCTCGGGCTTTACAATGTCTTTCAGGTCTTTCGGAATACCGACATCCTGCGAAAGCTGCTTGACTGCGTCAACCGCCGCCTTGCGTGCCTCGTTAAGAGTCATTTCGTCAACGCCTTTAACGCCCATTGCCTTTGCAATATCCCTGTACTTTTCGCCTGTTGCGGGAGCGTTATATTCCATAACCGTCGGAAGAATAATTGCGTTTGCAACTCCGTGAGGTGTGTCATAGACAGCGCCGAGCGGATGAGCCATTGAGTGAACAATGCCCAAGCCGACATTTGAGAAGCCCATACCTGCGATATACTGACCGAGAGCCATACCCTCTCTGCCCTCGGGAGTGTTTTCAACCGCACCGCGCAGAGATTTTGAGATAATCTCGATAGCTTTAAGATGGAACATATCCGAAAGCTCCCAAGCCGCCTTTGTGATATAACCCTCAATAGCGTGGGTCAAAGCGTCCATACCCGTTGCAGCGGTAAGTCCCTTGGGCATTGACGACATCATGTCGGGGTCAACGACTGCGATAACGGGAATGTCCTTCGGGTCAACACAAACCATCTTTCTGTTCTTTTCAACATCCGTGATTACATAGTTGATTGTAACCTCTGCCGCAGTACCTGCCGTTGTGGGAACCGCAATAATCGGAACGCACTTGTTTTTGGTCGGGGCAACGCCCTCAAGCGATACGACATCCTCAAACTCGGGGTTTTCAATGATGATGCCGATAGCCTTTGCGGTGTCCATTGAAGAACCGCCGCCGATTGCGATTATGCAGTCGGCACCCGAAGCCTTGAACGCCTTGACGCCCGTCTGAACATTTTCAACGGTGGGATTGGGTTTTATCTGCGAATATATTTCATAATCTATCGACGCATTGTCCAAAACATCCGTAACCTTTTTGGTAACGCCGAATTTCAAAAGGTCGGGGTCGGAGCAAACGAAGCATTTTTTGAAGCCTCTGCCCTTAACCTCGGTTGCAATCTCGTTGATTGCGCCTTTTCCGTGATAGCTTGTTTCATTGAGTACAAATCTGTTAGCCATAATTACTGACTCCTTTTACAACTTGTTTTTATGTCTTTGGGGATTTCTCCCCTTAACACCTCAATTATAAATCCCGCAAAACGCCTGTGTCAATATTTTAACAAAGTCAATACGCAAAGTTTACAGACTGTTAAAAATACCTCTTCACAATACCTATTATTACCAGATGCAGCGGATAGTATATATAGAAAAACCATTTCATAAGCTTATTGATTTTCGGGTTGCTTCCCCTCCTGCCGTTATACATTGAGAGCACGGGGACAGAGAGAGCCACGCAAAGCTGCAATATACCGTAAACCGCGTCTATCGCAAAGAAATATACAATTACATAAAGGCTTACATAGAACATCATCCATGTCATCTGCTTTTTGAAATTGCCCCTGTTTGTGCCTATCGCCATAATGCACAGTGCGGCAATGCAGCTCCAGTCGCTCGGCAGGGTCACAATGCATATCAAAATAACCGCCGCCACCTTTGCGGGCGTTTTCAGCTTTTCCGAATTTACCGCACGCAGCATAACAAGTCCCCATGCAAGCGACCACATAACGCTTGTTTGGTTCAGAAAGCCGCCGTAATAAAACGGAATAAACGATTTTGCGTCAATAAAGCCCTCCGAAGCGTAAATATACGCAAAGTGCGACACAACGGAAAAAGCAAAAAGTCTTGCGGTGTATTTGTTTATGTTTCTTGTGTAATGATAGCCCTCGGCAATGAAATAACACATTATCGGGCAGGTAAGCCTGCCTATAATATGCATAATAAGCGGCAGAGCCTCCGCAGGATAGCCCGGGAATACCGCCCACGCTATATGGTCAACCGTCATTGCAAGTATCGCTATTATCTTTAGTTGATTTGAATTAAGAATTTTTTGCTTTTCCATACAAAATCCCCTGAATGTATTGTATAATTATTTTATCATACAAAAATTTACGGGGCAACGAAAAAATTTTATAAAAGCTCCGACACTTTTCGCTTTTCGTGCGTCTTAATATGTGAAATGCGTTTCAAAAAGCAAAAGGAGAAAACATTATGTTCAAAAAAACCTATAAAAACATACCGATACTCGACCTGTGCGACCACACCGCCGACAGTCTGAAAAAAATACGCCGCATTAAAAATGTTGCGCTTCTTATTATCCCTAAGGAACGGAATGACGAGTGGACGGAGGCTTATGCCGACATCGGCACAGAAAACATAGCGCAGATAATCGAACTCGGCAGAGGTCAGAAATACCGCACAATAAACGGTGCGGTAACCCTTACCGACGCAGATGTAACCGACGGCGAGCTCTTTATTGTAAACGGCTTGTGTATTCTTGAAACAAAAGAAAAAGCGCCCGAGCTGAATATAAACGGAACGCTTATAAAAAGGAAGAACGCTCCCTGCAAGCTTGCCTCGTTGAACGGTCGGCCGGCGGAAATCGACGATGACGCAGTCCTGAAGATTTATCCCGTTGAGGCGGTTATAGATAAGGACACGGTTAAAAATCTTCCTGAAAAGACCGCAATAGCCGCAGGCGTGGATATAAAACTCAAAAACGACATTACCGAGGAAGAGCTTTCGGCGAAAAGGATTAAATTCTACGCGGGCGTGGACATTGAGTGCCCGAAAAGCATATACGGCTATGTAAACGCAAACTCGCAGACGGGTGTGGATATTCAGGTAACAGATGAATAATATCGAATGCTTTAAGAGGATATACGAAAAATACTATAAAAGCGTTGTCGCATATTTTGCAAAGCGTTTTGATAAAAATGAGGCGGAGGATTTGGCTCAAACCGTCTTTATGAAGCTTTGGGCGTATCTCCCCTCCCTTGAACATATCAAGAGCAAGAAATCGTTGGTTTTCAAAATAGCAAAAAATGTGCTCAATGACAGACTGCGGAAATTACAGCTTCAAAAATTGCTTGAAGAACAGAATTTCAAAGAAAACACCGAGGCTTTTGACGACATAACCTCGGTTGAAATGCAGGAGCTGCTCTCAACCCTCGGCGAAACGGACAGGGAAGCAATAACGCTTAAAGCCTACGGCTGGTCGAGCAGGGAGATTGCGAAAATACAGGGCGTCTCTCCGTCGACCGTGCGTACAAGGCTGTCGGAACTTAAAAAGAAGCTCAAACCGCAGCTTTAGCGCAAGGTTGACATCTTCGGGTTCTTAAATTATAATGTACATATACCCCTACCGGTAGAATTTTGACACAAAGACTTACAGTCGTAAAGATTATGGTGATAGTATGAAACAATGTATGGATTCGGACAACCTGCACCGCAGGCTTAAAAAAATTATAGGTCAGGTTCAGGCGATTGACCGTATGATTGACGAGGATGTTCCGTGTGAGGAAATTCTCTCACAGATAAACGCCGCAAAATCCGCACTCAACGGTTGCGGAAAGGTCGTGCTTGAGGGTCACATCAAGCACTGCGTCAAGGACGGAATTGAGCACGGCGATGCCGACAAGACCATTGAGAGCTTTACAAAGGCGGTCGAACGCTTCGCCAATATGCAATAACGAAATACCATATGAGCCGTTTTCACTTTGTTGAGAACGGCTTTTTATTTTGCATACAAAATTATAACCCCCGGCAGTCAGACTGTCGGGGGTTGATATGCTTTAGTTTTTATTTAACTTTTGCACCTTCATCTTCATCATCCCTGCGCTTTCTGCGCCAAAGAACGAAGAACAAAATGAACAAGCCGTCAAGGGCAAGTACAAATGCCGCTACGATGTTTTCCTTTATGAGCGCACCTGTTCTTGAAATAATGGGACTGTCCTTGATTATCTTTCCTATATCCTTGTCGTCATTACCGGGTTCGGGAGTCGGAGCGGGCGGCGTGGGAGTAGGTTCGTCGCCGTCGGGTCCCGACGGAATGATATTGATGGTTCCGTCAGCGTTTACGACAAAGTCAAGCCAAAGCTCGGAAGTTCCTTTCGGTACGGTCACAATCCGTGTGCCGTCGTCAAGCGTTACAACGGTTACTTCCGTTGCGGTGTCGCTTACATCGATAACAAAGCTCTGCTCGCCTGCAAGCGTTCCGTCCTTATCGTAAATCGAAACGGTATGTCTGCCGTCCTTTATTTCGTCAAGCTTATACGCGCCCTTTTTGTCGGCAGCCGTCTCAAACTCGCCGAAGTCGAATTCAAGCCTTGCCTCAGGCATTATATCCTCGCCTTTGTAGACCTTACCGTTAAGCTTCATTCTTACACAGGGGTCCTCGTCAACGGAGGGGGCGTTGCACTCGCAGAAAACAAAGTTTACATCCATATCGCTTGAAATGTCTTCCAAAACAAGCTTTCCGTACTGCATCTGCGCCGTTACATCCTCGCCGTTTACATAGACCGCCTCAAGATGAGCGTCGGGCTTTGCGATAACCTCAAGGGTTACGCTGTCAAAACGGTTGACGATTATTTTATCGCCGCTTTCCATTCTTCGTCCCGAGTGGAGAACATAGCCTCCCTCGTTAAAGGTTACGGTAATTTCATGTGAATCGGGTACTACGGTTTTAAGGTTCATGTCTTCGGCAAACACAGCAAACTGCATGGTCAAAACCAAAATCAGACACATTATGACACTGCAAGCCTTTTTCATGAAACCACCTCCTTATAATACCAAATTGCGATTAAGCGTGCGGAACGTATTCAACCGTATAGGTCATTGTGCCTATATACTCAGCAATCGGTACGCCGGAGAAGTCAGCGATGGTAACATTTGTTCCGGAAGCTGCCGTGCCGTCATTAACTTCGTTGTAAACAGCTTCGTCGCCGCCCGCAACGGTAAATGTAAGGGTAGAAGTTGTGCCGTTTGCAGTCATAACGCCTGCGTCGTTAGCCTCTGCCTTAACTTTAAGAGTGTCGCCGAGCACGAGCTGTGAAGTAACATAGTAGGAAGCGTCCTGAGCGGCTGTGTCGCCCCATGCAACCTCAACGGAAGCAGGGATTGTTACCGTGTATGTGTATGCGTCGGAATCGTCCGACTTTGTGATTTTTGTTGTAACATTTGCGTTGGCTGTCTGAGCCGAATCCTTGGTAATGTCTGTTGCAAATACAGGTACACAGATACTTGCAAGCATCATAACCGCAAGGATAACAGAAATTACTTTTTTCATTGTAAACTCTCCTTATAAATTAAGCGTCGATAACCTGTGCGGTAAAGGTAAGAGTATCGCTGTACTCGTCGATAGCCGCATTAGCCCATGCTGTGCCTGCAACATTAACGGTAACAACCTTTTCAAATGCGCCTGCAGCAACAACGGGAGAAGTTGTCTTAACAGCTGTGATGTCGCCCGAAATCGAATAAGCAAGTGTTGCACCGCTTGCAGCGCTCATTACAAGATTGTTCTGCGCTACATCAACCTGAACAGCCTTGCCTGTTTTAAGCTGGCTTTCAACCGAATATGTGAAGTCTGTTGCGCTGTCTGTGTTAGCCGTGTTCCACGGAATGGGCATTTCTGCGGGGATTGTAACCGTGAAATTACCGTCGTCGGTAATTGCGGAAATATCCGTCTTAACCTGTGCCGTGCCCTTGCCGTCAGCGGTGTTCTTATCGATTGTAGCCGCAAAACAGGGTACGCAAACGGCAGCTATCATCAAAACTGCCAAAGCAATTGAAAGAATTTTTTTCATTTTTAAGCACCATAGCCTTTCAGGCAACAAATATTCTATTAAAAATCACCGGTTCACCCTGCGTTGCCTGAACAGGCGTGATGGTGATTTCTGCCATCTCAAAATTATGCCATAGGCAAATTTTGAGGGCAATATAAGCTGCATGGTGTGATCTTTCACACTATGCACCTCTTATTATATTTCTGCAACTGCAACCGTGAATGTAAGTGTGTCCTGATACTCGCCTATAACTGCTGTTTTCCATGCTGTATCCGCTACATTTACATTGATTGTCTGGTCTGCTGCGGGGTAAACAACAGGGCCTGCCGCTGTGAATGCCGTTGCGCCGCCCAAAGTATAAGCAAGCGTCATTGAATCTGCGCCTACCGTGTATGTCATAACATTGTTGCCTGCAACATTAACCGCAAGCTTTTTGCCGTAACCGAGGTGTGACTCAACACTGTAAGTCAAGTCCTGTGAAGCCTTGCCCCACGGGATTTCTGTTGTTGCGGGAATGATAACCGTGAATTTTTCCGCATTGTCGCCGCTCTCGTCAACCGTCTTTGTCTTAACGATTGAAGTCGAGCTGCCGTCAGCTGTGATTGTAGCCGCAAAAGAGGGAACGCAAATGCTTGCGAGCATCAATACAGCAATGATAACTGAAACTGCTTTTTTCATTTTAATTCGCTCTCCCTTCGTGCGTTATATAGCCTCAACGGAAACGGTGTATGTGAGTGTATCGGAATACTCCTCAACTACAGCCTTTTTCCAGTCTGTGCTGTTGATTTTAACCTTAAGTTCCTGAGAAACGCCTGAGTCTGTTGCTTCATCGTAAACAACGGGAGAAGTTGCAAGATACTCTGTTGCGCCTTCAAGAGTATAAGCAAGTGAATAAGCCGCATCGGTTGTTTTCATGGAGCCTGTGCCCGCTACTGCAACCTTAACGCCCTTATTTCTTGCAAGATGAGACTCTACAAGATAGCTTACATCCGTTTCCTCTGTGCCCCACGGAATAACCGTGTCTGCGGGAATGGTAACAGCGAATTCCTCTGCGCTTGTGTAGTCCTCTTTTGTTGTCTTTGTTTTAACTATAACATCTGATGTGCCTGCGCTTGTAACGCTTGCCGCAAAGCCCGGAACAGAAACCATAACGAGCATTAACACTGCAAGAGCTACCGATAATACTTTTTTCATGTTAATATCTCCTTTCAAGAGTTAATATGTAAAGGGTGGTTTCTGCCACCTAATACATATGACTGCGGC
>ERZ825137.424-NODE-424-length-59672-cov-6.536760_pt1 | contig 59672 bp, 39 predicted proteins | sample MGYA00519873_ERZ825137 | MGnify/ENA primary metagenome ERZ825137 (study PRJEB31778, sample SAMEA3449190) | human gut metagenome | biome: human gut; feature: human-associated habitat; material: faeces | place: United Kingdom | collected 2010/2012 ...
ATATCTATGACTCTGGCAAACAATTAGTTGGATATTTTCTGAATATCCCTAATTAACTTTGCAACACAGAACTTGATTCAAGGACCTATCCAAAGACCCTTATATCATCAACCTTAAATATTTATCCTTAAAAAACAATCCAATGAAGAAATTTTACTTTCTCATGATGGCACTTCTCGTGTCCCTCGGAGCAAGTGCCATTGACTATCAGCTCATCGGCAACTTGAACAGTTGGAACACATCTGATGCCAGCACCAAATTCACTGCAGTAGGCGACGGCACTTACACCCTTACCGTCGGAAAGCTTGTTTCCGGCTTCAAGGTTAAGAGCTTCCAGGCTGGCTGGAATGACACCTACAACTGGGGCGCACCTAAAGGAGCTACCCAAATCACCGTCGGCACAGCCATGAATCTTGTAGTCGGAAACACCGGCCAAGACATTACCGTTGCCGCTCCCATTGAAAATGCAACTCTCATTTTCAATCCTTCCGTTCCCTCCCTCCTCATCAAGGGCGAACAGGGCAATCCCGATGATGTAGTTATCTCCTACTGCCTCCACGGCTACTGGGAAGGCGACAACTCCAATTGGAGTGATGTTACCCTCACTGAGAAGGACGGCGTATGGACTGCTTCCAAGGAAATCTCCGCCAAGTGCAACTTCGGCATCAAGCGCCTCGAAGATGGTATTCAGGCCGGTTCCGACAACTGGGTTGCTGCAGCCAATTCCTCTGATGCTGTAGTCGTTCTTAACAAGGACATCGCTTGCAGCTTCTCCGGAACAAACTTCGAAATCGCTGCCGGCACCTACACCTTCGCATTCAACCCCAAAGCCATGACCCTCAAGGTTACCGGTGAAGGTGGCGGCGACGACCCCCAGCCCCAGCCCACCAACCCCTTCCAGCTCCACGGCCAGATAACCGGTAACGTCAACTGGGAAACCATTGACCTCAAGAAAAACGAAACAACAGGCAACTGGGAATACACCGGCTCCTTCGTAGCAGGCAAATTCGGCATCCGCGAAGTCGACGGCTCCGAATATGGCCACTGGATTGGCGGCGGCGCAGCCGAGATCACCGAAGCCGACAAGGCTTACTCCTTCGTTGACGGTGATGACTCCTCCAGCACTCTCGAAGGCAACTTCACCTTCGTCTACAACCCCACCGCAAAAACCGTTACCTTCGTTCCCGCAGGCGATATCGAAGAAGTCATCACCTACGCTCTCCGCGGTACAATCATCGATGGCGAAAACTGGGCCGACGCAGCTCTCACTGAGAAGAACGGCGTATGGGAAGCTACTCTCGATGTTGTTCCCGGCACATTCGGCATCAAGAAGATGATCAACGGCGCTCAAAAAGTTTGGTTCTCCGCCCCCTCCGAAGCCGAAGCTAACGTAGTTGACGCCGGCGTTTACACCGCAGCCGGCATTGGTGGCACCAACTGGGTAAGCACTCTCGAAGGCAAATACATCTTCTCTTTCAACCCCCAAACTGAAGATCTCACAATCTACAAGGACACCGTCGGCATCGAAGCAATCGAAGCTGAGGAAGGTGTAGAAGCTGTTTACTACAACCTCCAGGGCGTACGCGTTGCCAACCCCGAAAACGGCATGTACATCCGCGTTGCAGGCAAGACCGCTTCCAAGGTTTACATCCGCTAATCATTGACCCCTCCATAGGTCCACAAGCCCCCCGGCCAACCCGCCGGGGGGCTTTTTTCTCCCGTTCCTCCTGTTCTCCTGTCTTTATTTATTTGGCATTTCCCGAAATTTTCCGTAAATTTGCGCTGAAATTCGGCCGCAAGGCCCCACCCATAGCTAACTAACTATCTCCCAATATTTAAAAGTTGTTACAACTATGAAAATTGAAAAAATCATCGGTCGTGAAGTCCTTGACTCACGCGGCAACCCCACTGTCGAAGTGGACGTAATCCTCGAATCCGGCGCAAAAGGCCGCGCTTCCGTTCCCTCCGGTGCATCCACCGGCGTAAACGAAGCCCTCGAACTCCGCGACGGCGACAAAGCCCGCTACATGGGCAAAGGCGTCCTCAAGGCTGTGGCTAACGTCAACGGCCCCATCGCCCAGGCCCTCGTAGGCATGAGCGCTCTCGACCAGATTGCCATCGACGAGACAATGCTCGCACTCGACGGCACCGACACAAAGAGCAACCTCGGCGCCAACGCCATCCTCGGCGTTTCCCTCGCCGTTGCCAAGGCTGCTGCCGACTACCTCGACCTTCCCCTCTACAAGTACATCGGCGGCTGCAACACATACGTCCTCCCCGTGCCCATGATGAACATCATCAACGGCGGCGCGCACTCCGACGCTCCCATCTGCTTCCAGGAATTCATGATTCGCCCCATCGGCGCCACATCCTTCCACGAAGGCATCCGCATGGGCACCGAAGTGTTCCACAACCTCAAGAGCGTCCTCAAGGCCCGCGGCCTCTCCACAGCCGTAGGCGACGAAGGCGGCTTCGCTCCCACCCTCGACGGGACCGAAGATGCCCTCAACGTAATTATCCAGGCCATCGAGAAGGCCGGCTACGTACCCGGCCGCGACGTCACAATCGGTCTCGACTGCGCTTCCTCCGAATTCTACAAGGACGGACTCTACGACTACACCTGGAAGCAGGGCCCCAACGCTCCCAAGCTCACCTCCGCCCAGCAGGCCGAATTCCTCAAGGAACTCGTTGAGAAATACCCCATCGACTCCATCGAAGACGGCATGGCCGAAGGCGACTGGGACGGCTGGAAAATCCTCACCGACCTCATCGGCAAGAACTGCCAGCTCGTAGGCGACGACCTCTTCGTCACCAACGTCAAGTACCTCGAAAAGGGCATCGAACTCGGCTGCGCCAACTCCATCCTCGTGAAGGTCAACCAGATCGGCTCCCTCACCGAGACCCTCCGCGCCGTAGAGCTCGCACAGCGCAACGGCTACACCGCCGTCATCTCCCACCGCTCCGGCGAAACCGAGGACGCAACCATCGCCGACATCGCCGTTGCAACCAACGCCGGACAGATCAAGACCGGTTCCGCATCCCGTTCCGACCGTATGGCCAAGTACAACCAGCTCCTCCGCATCGAAGAAGAGCTCGGCGCCGCCGCCCGCTACGGCTACGGCCGCAAATCCAAGCGCGAAGAATAAAAAAGGCCCCTCAGCCTCACTAAAAAAGCCGCCCCCAAGGCGGCTTTTTTTATTCCCAACCCATTGAAAATAAGTAGGGACGCGCCAGTGGCGCGTCCGCCCCGGAAATCCCCGCAAAAATGTATAGCGCGGCCAGCCGGCAGCAAAGCGCCTCGCGCCCTCCGACTTACGCCTACGGGAAAAATAGCCTTGCGTCAGCAAAGTCAGCGGCAGGGGCCAAAGGCCCCGCTCCGCCCCGGCCGAGCCGTCCGAGAAGTCCGAGCCGTCCGAGCCGTCCGAGCTGTCCGAGCCGTCTATTTCTTGAACTTCTCCCTCCTTACCCTCGACATCAGCTCCCGAATCCCGCCATTCTCCTCAAACTGCTTCTGCTGGGCAAGAATCAGCTTCCCGAGCAGAGCCTGGTCCTGACATATCAGCGTTATGCACATATTGCAGAACATCTCGGCGTCCATCGTCTCAGCATATCGCAGAGGATTGTTAAGAAAATCCTCGCTCCGCAGGTATTCCTTCAGCTTCATCTGCCTCTCATAGTCCGCCTCCCATAGCGGCAGATTATTCCTCCGCAGGTAATCGTCATAATCGACCTTCAGCTCCTCAAGCGAAGCCTTCGCCACATTCGTGAGCTTGATTTCAGTCTCCTTCGAAGTCGCCGAAGCCATACTCCCCTCCGCTATGTTCTGCTTCCCCGACCTTGCGGCCTGCTCCATCTGGTCGCAGGTCCGGCTCTTCGACGGCACAAAGCGCCGCACAAAAACCGCCGTAAGGTCAAAAATAGCCTCTGCAAGAACATAAGCCTTCAGCTTCCTGAAGCCCCCGGCCTTCGGTAAAAATCCATTGTCCATGGTAGTAAATTTGCTTGATTTCAAGCAAATTTACCAACTTATCCCCATCCCTCCAAAAAAATCAAAGATTTTTAAAAAAAAAGCAAAATCGCCCTCTCAGACCCCTCAGACATCTCGGACTTCTCAGACCTCTCGGACAAAAAATAGCCGGAGGGCGCGCAGCAAAGCGCCCCGCACCCTCCGGCTTACGCCTCCGGGAAAAATAGCTTTGCGTCAGCAAAGCCGGCGGCAGGGGCCAAAAGGCCCCGCCCCGTCCGAGAAGTCCGAGCCGTCCGAGCTGTCCTCAAATCCTCTCCAGCACTGTCTCCACGAGCTTCCGGATGCCGTCTTTGTAGTTCGGATTCGCTTCGGTGTTATAGCGGTTCGCTATTATCGAGCAAACGGTCATCGCCTTGTGGCCGAGGAGCTTGCCGAGGCCCTGGAGGGGCGCCGACTCCATCTCGTAGTTCGTGATTTTGCGTCCGTGGTAGCGGAATTCCTCGATGCGGCGGTTAAGGTCGGGATTTGCCAGAGGCAGGCGCAGCTCGCGGCCCTGCGGGCCGTAGAAGCCCACGGCGGAGATGGTGTTGCCGCGCACCATGTCGTCGCGCCCGATGCGCTCCACAAGCTCCGGGTCGGCGTCGACGATGTAGGGCCGCGCCCACAGCGGATTCCAGCCCACGGCCTCGCAGAAAGCGTCCTCGAAGCCCTTGTCGGCCACGCTCTCGCGCCCTGCGTAGTAGTTCAGCACGCCGTCGAAGCCTATTGATTTCTCGGCGATTACGGGCGTGCCGAGCTTGAGCTCGGGCTGGAGCGCTCCGGAGGTGCCGATGCGCACGAGCGTCAGCACGCGCCGGGTGTCGCGCACCTCGCGCGTGGCAAAGTCGATGTTGGCCAGCGCGTCGAGCTCGTTGATCACGATGTCGATATTGTCGGGCCCGATGCCGTGGCTCAGGCACATGATGGGCTTACCTTTGTAGGTGCCTCCGATGGTGTGGAACTCGCGCGAGCTCACCTCGAAAGTGACAGTGTCGAAAAACTCCGCAACCATGTTCACGCGGCCGGGGTCGCCCACGAGAATCACGCGGTCAGTCAGCTGCTCGGGACGGATGTGCAGATGGAACACCGAGCCGTCGGGATTGATGATAAGTTCGGATTCGGGGATGATTTTTTTCATGATATATGTATCTTTATGTCAGTTAGATAAATTTCAATCAGTTCTCCGCCTGCGCGAGGTATTCGCAGCCTGCGGGTGTGAGAATGCGGCGGTCGCCGGGCGCGGCGGCCACGAGGTCGTCCATCTCCATCTCGAAGAGCAGCGCCGTCACGCGGGCCACTGGGACGCCCGAGCGCACGCAAAGCTCGCTGACGCCGCTCTCCGGCGCCTGGCGCAGGGCCCGCAGGAGGGCCGTGCGCTCCGGATCGGGCGCGAAGTCGAAGTGCCTCTGCCTCGGGGCGCCCTGAGGCCTGCCCTCGGCTTTCCAGCCGAGGACTCTCAGAATGTCCTCCGCGCCTCGCACCGGGCGCGCCGTCTCGCGGGCTATGAGGTCGAGGCAGCCCCGCGAATAGGTGTCGGTCACGCGCCCGGGGAGGGCAAAGACCTCGCGCTGGTAGGCCGCGCCGAGACGCGCCGTGGCCATGGCTCCGCCGCGCATGTCGCTCTCCACGACCACTACGGCGTCCGCCATGCCCGCCACTATCCTGTTCCTCTCCAGGAAGTTGCCGCGGCGGATGGGCGCCTGCGAGGTGTACTCCGTGGCGAGGAAGCCTCCGGCGTTGACGATGTCCATGGCCTGGCGGCGGTGGTCGGCGGGATATATGGTCTGGAGACCGTGGGCGAGCACCGCGCCCGTGGGCACACCTTCGCGCACGGCGGCCATATGGGCCGCGATGTCTATGCCGTATGCCAGCCCGCTGACAATCTGGAGCCTTCCCGGGAGCGCCGCGGCGAGCTCGGCCACGAGCCGCGCCGCGAAGTCGCCTCCGTAGGCCGTGGAGTGGCGCGTGCCGACGACGCTCACCGTGCAGGGCATGTCGAGAGAGCAGTCGCCGAGAACGTAGAGGAGCGCCGGGGCGTCGCCGCACTGGGCCAGGCGCCGCGGATAGTCCGCCTCGGTGCAGAACACTGCGCGGATATTGTGCGCGGCGATGAATCCGGCCTCCGCCTCCGCCTTCCGTAGAGCCTCCTCACGGTTCACCTCGGCGAAAAACTCGGGTCTGAGGCCCGTGCGCGCCGCCAGGTGCGCCGCCGGCTCAGTGAAGAACGAGTCGGGGCCTGCCCCGCGGGACGTGAGCTCCAGGGCGTTGGCGAGGCTCATGTTCCGCAGGCCGGCGAAGGCTATGGCCCGGACGAGGCTGTCGTGGTCGGCGGGGTTCATTCTTCGGGAAGGTATTTCTTGAAGGCCTCGACAAGGGGCAGGCCGCGCGTGAGGCGCCCGTGCTCGAGGCAGGCCACGCAGACCTCGGCCTCGACGACTGGCTCGCCGTCCTCGGTGAAGAGGTCCTGATAAAAGATGAAGAGGGGGCCGCGGCGCCCGAGGGCGAGCCGGCTCACGAAGCGCTGGCCGAGGCCGAGGGCGTGGCGGTACTCGATTGTGACCTTCGAGAGCACGGGGTCTATGCCCTGCGAGTGCATCTCCCTGAAGCTCAGGCCGGCCCACTCGCAGAACTCGTGGCGCGAGTGCTCGAGGTAGTGGAGATAGACCGCGTTGTTGACGATGCCCTCCGAGTCCACTTCGTAGTCGCGGACCTTCATGGGCAGCTCAAAGATATATTCGCGCGTTTTTTTCATTTCGGTGTCTGTCTTCTTAGAGGAAACAAATATACAAATTTATTGTTGAAAAACAAAAATAAAAAAACGCAGGCGTCCAAAACCTTTTAAGAATGCCGTGCGTTTGAATACTGAAAGCCACATTGGCTCACGTCTGAATCAATTTATCTATAACATAACCAACTACCCCCATTCTGAATTATGAATTACGCACCACTACAAGGTATCAAGGTCGTCGACTTCACGGAAGTCCAGAGCGGCCCTTCCTGCACCCAGATGCTCGCATGGCTGGGCGCCGACGTCATCAAAATCGAACGCCCCGGCGTAGGCGACGCCACCCGTAAGGAACTCCAGTTCGCACCCGACGAACCCTCCTACTACTTCCTGCAACTCAACTCCGACAAGAAGTCCCTTGCCCTCGACGCCAAGACCCCCGACGGCAAGGAAATCCTCACCCGGCTCATCAAGGAGTGCGACATCTTCGTCGAGAACCTCCACCCAGGAGCCATGGACAAGCTCGGCTTCTCCTGGGAGGCCGTCCACGCCCTCAACCCCAAGTGTATCTACGGCACAATCAAGGGCTTCCCCGTATCGTCGAAGTACGCCAACCTCAAGGCCTACGAGCCCATCGCCCAGGTGACCGCCGCCGCGGCCTCGACAACAGGCTGGTATGAAGGCGACTACAACATCCCGACGCAGAGCGGCGCCGCCCTCGGCGACTCCAACACGGGCATGCACCTGCTCATAGGTCTCCTCGCCGCCCTCCAGCAGCGCAACAAGACCGGCGAAGGCGTCTACGTATACCAGAGCATGCACAACGCCTGCCTCAACCTCTGCCGAATCAAGACGCGCGACCAGCTCACCCTCGACCGCATCGGCTACCTCACCCAGTTCCCGCAGTACCCCGACGGCAAGTTCGGCGACTGCGTGCCCCGCTCGGGCAACACCGAGGGCTCCGGCGTGCTCGGCTGGACCTACAAGTGCAAACCCGCCGGAGGCTATGACTCCGCCGAGGACGCCAACAACTACGCCTACATCATCCTCCAGCGCGGCGCCAAGGACTTCGAGCTCGCCTGCAAGGCCTTCGGCTTCGAGGACTGGCTCACCAACCCCGACTTCAACACCGCCGACGCCCGCGACCGCCACAAGGCGGAAATCATCGCCCGTATCGGCGCATGGACGTCCGACAAGACCAAATACGAGGTAACCGAAATCCTCTCGAAGGCCGGTGTGCCCGTGGCTCCCGTGCTCTCCACCAAGGAGATGATGACCGACGAAAGCCTCTACGACGGCAACACCCTCGTCCGCATCAACCAGGGCGGCGAAATCGGTACCTTCGTGACCGTCGGCTGCCCCTTCACCCTCAGCAACTACACCCCGACCTACGGCCCCTGCCCGACCCTCGGCGGAAACACCGACGAAGTGCTCGCCTCCTTAGGCTACACGGCCGAACAGATCGCCTCCTTCAAGACCAACGGCACCACGGCTCCCATGCCCAAACCCGCCGCAGCCCCCGCCGCCAAATAAAGGCATAAGGCTATAACCCCACCACGCGGAGCGCCGCAAAGCCGCCAGGCCGCGGCGCTCCGCCGCATTTTAAAAACCCGCTGCCTTATCAGCGCCCTTTGGCGCCCCTCCGGGTATAAGATTTATAAGAATTATAAGATTCCTACAGCAGGGCCTTCCCGGCCCTCAGAAACACCTCAAAGACTATGGCTACAACTAACCCCAGCCTTGCCGCCGGAGCCACCGCTCCCAAGTTTCCCGAACAGGTGACAGGCATGTATATCCTCGCCCAGAGCCTCCACCGCCTGGGCCTCGACGACGTCTACGGCCTCGTGGGCATTCCCGTGACCGAAGTGGCATACGCCATGCAGAAAATCGGAATGCGCTTCTACGGCTTCCGCTTCGAGCAGCAGGCAGGCATGGCCGCCGCCACCCACGGCTACCTCACCAAGAAGCCCGGCGTGCTCCTCACCGTCTCGTCGCTCGGCTTCATGAACGGCCTCACGGCCACGGCCAACGCCACCGTGAACTGCTACCCGATGATTCAGATTTCGGGCGCCTCTGACCCCACAATGGTCGACATGAACATGGGCACCTACGAACAGCTCGACCAGCTCAACACGGCCAAGCCCCTTGTCAAGGCCGTCTTCCGCTGCTCCCACGCCAAGGACATCCCCTCGGCCGTGGCCCGCGCCTACCGCGCGGCCGTCAGCGGCCGTCCCGGCGGCGTGTACATCGACATGACCACCCCCGCCCTGGCCGAAATCATGGACGCCACAGAGGCCGAGAAGCTCTACTACACCCCCGTGGACCTCGTGACGGCCACCGCGCCGAACACCGAGGCCGTCAGCCGCGCCGCCGACCTCATCGCCGGCGCCAGGCGTCCGGCCATCCTCCTCGGCAAGGGCGCCGCCTACTCGCAGGTCGACGACAAAATCAAGGCCCTCGTCGAGACCTACAATCTCCCCTACCTCTCCATGAGCATGGCCAAGGGCCTGATGCCCGACGCCGGCCCGCTGAGCGCCCTCTCCTGCCGCTCGACCATCATGAAGGAGGCCGACGTGGTAATCGTCATCGGCGCGCGCATCAACTGGATGCTTTCCTTCGGGCGCGGGAAATGGAATCCGGCCACGAAGTTCGTTCAGCTCGACGTGGAGCCCACGGAAATCGACCGCAACGTGCCTATAGCCGCACCCGTCGTAGGCGATATGGGTCTATCGCTCGACGCCCTGCTCGCGGCCCTGAAGACCCGCAAGATGAGCGCCGACCCGACATGGGTTTCCTCGCTTCAGGCCGAGACCAAGGAAAAGAACGCCAAGTTCGCCGCCCGTCTGACAGCCGCCGCCACGGCGCGCCCGATGACCCACTGGACGGCCCTCGGCGCCATCAAGCCCATTCTTGAGGCCAATCCGGACGTAATCCTCGTAAACGAGGGGGCCAATACCCTCGACGACACGCGCGACACCGTAGACATGGCCCTCCCTCGCCACCGCGTGGACTGCGCCACCTGGGCCATCATGGGCATGGGCATGGGCTCGACCGTCGGCGCCGCCGTGGCCACGGGCAAGAGCGTCGTGGCCATCGAGGGCGACTCGGCCTTCGGCTTCTCCGGCATGGACTTCTCGACCATCTGCCGCTTCAAGCTGCCTTGTACTGTGGTTGTGTTCAACAACGGCGGCATCTACAACGGCATAGGCGTCGACCCGGGCGACCCGAAGGGAGTGGCTCCCACGACCCTCGACATCAACGCCCGCTACGACAAAATCGGCGAGGCCTTCGGCGCTGACTCCTACTACGTGTCCACTCCCGAGGAGCTTACCGCGGCCCTGACGGCCTCCATCGCCTCGATGAAGCCTACGCTCATCAACGTGCAGCTCGCCGACGACTCGGGCAAGGAGTCGGGCCACATCGGCTACCTCAACCCGGCCCCGCTCATCGACTACACCGTGTAAAAATTTAGGCCCGAATTGTAGGGACGCACGGGCCGTGCGTCCTTTTCCCGGAGACGGAACCCCGACGGGTCATTAGGACGCACGGGCCGTGCGTCCCTACAATTCGATAAACTCTAAATTAAAAAAACCTTCTAAATTTCATAAAATCATGAATCTATCCCAAGTTTTGCTATATGCCATCGTCCCTATATTGGTCGTGATGCTGGCGGGCTACATTTCCGGCAAGAAGGGCATCTTCTCCGGCGATGACGCCAAGAAGTTCAACAAGGTGGTGCTTGACTACGCTCTTCCCGCCGCGTTGTTCGTATCCATCGTGCAGGCCACCCGCGAGGACCTCGTGAAGGACATCAAGCTGACAATCATATCGACCGTCGGCATCATGGCCTGCTTCATGCTCGTATACTTCGTGTTCCGGCTGTTCAAGAAGAACACCGGGGCCGACGCCGCCGTCTCGGCCCTGATCTCTGGCTCGCCGACCATCGGCTTCCTCGGCTTCGCGGTGCTTGAGCCAATCTTCGGCACCACCCCGGCTGTTGCCCTCGTCGTCGCCATCGTAGGCATCGTAGTCAACGCCATCGGCATCCCCGTCGGCCTCTCGCTGATGAACGCCTCGCTGGAGAAGCAGGCCCCCGGCTCAGCAAAGAAGGAGAGCGCGTGGAAGCCGGTGCTCCACGCTCTTGCGCAGCCCGTTGCCTGGGCGCCCATCCTTGCGGTGGTGCTCGTGGTCTGCGGACTGAAATGGCCGGCCTGGGCGAGCCCCTCGTTTGACCTCATGGCCAAGGCCAACGCCTCCATGGCCGTATTCTCGGCAGGTATCACCCTCGCCGCCATCAAATTCACGGTCAACTGGCAGGTTGTCCTCGGCTCGATCATGAAGATGGTCGTAATGCCGGCAGTGGTTCTCGTTCTCGGCCTTCTGGCCCACATGGACCCGACGAACCTGAAGATGCTCATCGTGGCCTGCGCCCTTCCCCCGGCCTTCTCGGGCATCATCATCGCCGACGAGTACAATACTTACGTAGCGACGGGCACCTCGTCGCTGACGCTCTCGGTCATCCTCTTCATCGGCTTCTGCCCGCTGTGGCTATGGATCACCGACATGTGTCTGACGGCCTTCTGACGGCAGCTCACTCCCTCATTATCCCGACCCCCTCAAAGGGTCGGGATTTTTTATTTTATTAATAGTCAAGAATATTGTAGGGACGCGACATGGCGCGTCCGCCCCGTTGACGGTAATTTTTCCGGATTGCGGCAGGGGGTTATGGGGATTTTTAGGAGATTTGGGGGTGCGGGGGCGGGGGATTTGGAAAAAAATTAGTAACTTTGCGCTTGCCATCCGCAAATCCATTAACCCTTACAAGAAATGAAACCTACATTATTTGTACTTGCAGCGGGCATGGGGAGCCGTTACGGCGGCCTCAAGCAGCTCGACGGCCTGGGGCCCCAGGGGCAGACAATCATGGACTACTCGATTTACGACGCCCTGCGCGCGGGATTCGGTAAAATAGTGTTCGTAATCCGCAAGGATTTCGAGGACCAGTTCAGGGAAAAGATTCTCTCGAAGTACGAGGGCCACGTGCCCGTGGAGCTTGTTTTCCAGAGCATCGACAACCTTCCCGAGGGCTACACCTGCCCTGCTGACCGCACAAAGCCCTGGGGCACGAACCATGCCGTGATGATGGGCCGCGAGGCCATCAAGGAGCCGTTTGCCGTCATCAACGCCGACGACTACTACGGTCCCGACGCCTTCGCGGTGATGGGCAAGTTCCTGTCGGCCCTCGATCCGGCGAAGGACAAGGGCAAGTATGCGATGGTAGGCTTCCGCGTGGGCAACACGATGACCGAGAACGGCTCTGTGAGCCGCGGCGTGTGCTCGACGAAGGACGGAAAGCTTACGGACGTAGTGGAGCGCACGGCAATCTCGTACGCCCCGGACCACAGCATCGTCTTCACCGACGAGTCGGGCAAGGAGTGCACACTTGCGCCCGAAACGCCCGTGAGCATGAATCTCTGGGGCTTCACACCCGACTATTTCGACTACAGCGAACGTGAGTTCCGCCGTTTCCTCGACGAGAAGATCAATGTTCCCAAGAGCGAGTTTTACATTCCGTCGTGCATCGACACGCTCATCAAGGGCGGGGAGGCTACGGTGGATGTGCTCGACACGACGTCGAAGTGGTTCGGCGTGACCTATCCCGAGGACCGTCAGGACGTAGTCGACAAGCTCGCGGAGCAGCATAAGAAAGGGCTTTACCCCGACGGGAAGCTTTTCTGAGCTTCCCGGGCTTTCGGAGGTTCGGACCCGTCGGACCCATCCGTGGCACCCCTACGGGGTGCTTCCAGCGCGACGGGCTTTTACCGCTTACGCAGTAGGGACGCGCCATGGCGCGTCCGCCCAGGCGGACATTTTTTCCCGCAACGCGGGCATTTGACGCCGGGGAGGACGCACGGGCCGTGCGTCCCTACAATTCGCCTGGACGCGGCGGGGATTTTTCCGGCGGGGCGTTTTGTGGGGCGGACATTTTTGCCCGCGACGCGTGGCTGTTGACAACGGGTCGGCGGTTGGAAACCGGCGCTCCATATCCCTCGCGGGGCGGACATTTTTTCCCGCAACGCGGGCATTTGACGCCGTGGAGGACGCACGGGCCGTGCGTCCCTACAATTCGCCGGGGCGCGGCGGGGATTTTTTCCCGAGGCGCGTTTTGCGGAGGCGGATTATTTGATTATTGTTATGAAATTCAGACTCGAGAAGACACTTAGCGACAGCGGGGCCCGCGCGGGGCGGATTTTTACCGACCACGGCGAAATCGAAACCCCTATTTTCATGCCCGTGGGGACCTGCGGGAGCGTGAAGGGCGTGCACACGCGGGAACTGGAGGAGGAGGTGAAAGCCCAGATTATCCTCGGCAACACTTACCACCTCTATCTGCGTCCCGGAATGGAGATTATCCGCGAGGCCGGGGGGCTGCACAAGTTCAACGGCTGGTCGAAGCCTATCCTCACTGACTCGGGCGGCTTCCAGGTGTTCTCTCTCTCGGGCCAGCGGAAGCTTACGGAGGAGGGAGCGCATTTCCGGAGCCACATCGACGGCTCGAAGCATCTTTTCACACCGGAGAGCGTCGTGGATATCCAGCGGACCATAGGCTCGGATATCATGATGGCGCTTGACGAATGTCCTCCTGGGACGAGCGACTTCGGCTACGCGCGGAAGAGTCTTGACCTGACGCTGCGCTGGCTCGACCGCGGCTGGCGCCACTTCCAGTCGACGGAGCCACTTTACGGCCACACGCAGAGCTTTTTTCCGATAGTTCAGGGGTGTACCTATCCTGAGCTTCGGCGCGAGAGCGCCCGCTTTGTGGCAGGGCTCGGGGCTGACGGCAACGCCATCGGCGGTCTGGCCGTCGGGGAACCGGCGGAGAAGATGTACGAGATGATCGAGGTGGTTAACGAGATTCTTCCCGCCGACCGACCGCGCTACCTTATGGGCGTAGGCACGCCGGCGAATATCCTGGAGGCCATAGACCGCGGCGTAGACATGATGGACTGCGTGATGCCGACGCGCAACGGCCGGAACGGCATGCTGTTCACTCCCGACGGGACCATGAACATGCGCAACGCCAAGTGGGCGCACGACTTCACGCCACTTCAGGCCGACGGCCCGGCGTTTGTCGACAGGTTTTACTCGAAGGCTTACGTGCGGCATCTGTTCGCCGCCAACGAACTTCTGGGCCTCCAGATAGCATCGATCCATAATCTGGCGTTCTATCTGTGGCTTGTCGGGGAGGCGCGGAAGCATATCCTTGCGGGGGATTTTTCTTCTTGGAAAGCGGAAATGGTTGAGCGCACGATGAGAAGGCTTTGAGTTTTTCATGAGAGTATAAGATTTATAAGATTTATAAGAATTATAAGATTTATAAGAATTATATAATCGAAGGCGTGAAGATTCTTGACAAATATATTATCCGGAATTTCCTGGGGACTTATGTTTTCGCGATATTGCTGCTGCTGGCTATTGTCGTGATGTTCGATGTCAACGAGAAGCTGGATTCGTTTCTGAAGGCACCGCTGAAGGAGACGATAGTCGACTATTTCATCAACTTCCTGCCATACTTCGCGAACCAGTTCTCGCCGCTGTTCACGTTCATAGCGGTGATATTCTTCACCTCGAAGCTCGCGGGCAACAGCGAGTTCATCGCGATGTTCTCGACGGGGATGAGCTTCCGGAGGCTTATGCGGCCCTACATGATTTCGGCGGGGGTGATCGCCCTGGCGAGCTTTCTGCTGTCGGCCTACGTGATACCTCCGGCCAATGCGAAGCGCATAGAGTACACGAACAAGTATGTGAAGAACAAGAGCATAGAATACGGCTCGAACATAATGCTGATGGTCGCTCCGGGGGAGATAGCGTACATCTCGCGCTACGACGCGGCGTCGAAGACGGGCTACCGCTTCTCTCTCGAGCGCTTCGACGAGGACAAGCGTCTGCGCTCGCGCCTGACGGCGCAGACAATCTACTGGGACACTCTCTATTCATGGCAGGTGGTGGATTATGTGATAAGGGATTTCAACGACGCGCGCGAGGAGATAGAGCGCGGGCGGCGGCTCGACACGATTATCCCCTTCGAGCCGCGCGACTTCCTGATAGCGTCCAACGACCACGAGAAGATGACCTCTCCGGAACTCTCGGAGTACATATCGCGGCAGAAGGAGCGGGGTGTGGCGAACATCCAGAGCTTCGAGGTGGAGCGCGAGCGGCGGTATGCGATGACGGCGGCGGCTTTCATCCTGACTATTATAGGGATGACGCTGTCGGTGCGGAAGGTGAAGAACGGCATGGGGCTTAACATCGGGATTGGGCTTGTGCTTTCTTTCGGGTATATTCTGTTTATGACTATCACGCAGACTTTTGCGATTTCTGGGCTGACGTCGGCTTTCGTGGCGATGTGGATTCCGAATTTCGTCTACGGGCTGATTGCGGTGGCGCTTTGGCGGGGGGTTAAGGTTTAGACAGGAGAACAGGAGGACAGGAGGGGACTCCACAGAACTGCCCTCCGGCAACCGACTGGGGGGTAAGCCCGTAGGGGTTTTAAGGAGGTAGGCCGGGGGTTCAACCCCGGTGTTGCGGAGGGCACCTCCCCCCCTCCCCCTCCCCGCGAGCGGGGAGGGGGAGGTTTAGAATGGAATGGATTGTTGTACAGGGGTTGAAACCCCTGCCTAACTTTGTGGCGCCCCTACAGGGCGCTACCTCCGGGGTTTGCGAGGTTTTTGGCCTTTTTTATCAGGAATCGGCGGAGGGTCAGGAGGAATTTGCGGCGAGCGGAGGGGACGGCAATGGATTCGTTTTCGAGGATTGTGACTATCTGCCAGAGGGATATTACTCCGGCTGTGAGGCGGACGACGTCGACGGTGAGGAAGTCGCCGCCGTCGAGGACGGCCGTGCGGAGGAGGGCGGCGACGATGAGGGCTATGTGCACGCGGGTGAGGGTGGCGACAGCCTCGGCGAGGAGGCGCGAGAGGGGAGCGGCGGCCTCGTCCGGAATTCCACTCAACTGCCCTCCGGACAAGGTAGGACCCTCATTGTAGGGACGCACGGCTCGTGCGTCCTTTGCCTCGGCGGCGGGAATTTGCGGGTCATTAGGACGCACGGGCCGTGCGTCCCTACAGTTCGGAGATTGATTTTCAAGGGCTTTCGATGACAATGCTCTGAGGCGGCGGTTGCGGGCGTAGGCTGAGAGGGTCTCGACGAGGACGAGGAGGGAACAGAGGGCGGCGCAGGGGGCAACGGGGGCAAGGAGGGCCCAGAGCCAGCCGCCGATGGCGGAGAAGGTGGTTTTCATAGGACAGGAGAACAGGAGAAACAGGAGGTTCGACTTTTTTTGCAAAGATAAACAGGGAAAAAGGGGTCTGAGCGGGTTTTAGGCAAGATTTGCCGATTAACTCTTGTTAAGATAGTAGCTTTTTGATAAAAAAATTTGGCGAAAGCTAAAAAAAGTGCTAAATTTGCGGACAAAAGACGCACAAACTGACTTTAGGTACAAATTCACAGGCGCCAAAAAAATAATCCAACTATCAATATCAAAATTCGCAATGAAAAAAATTTACACACTAATCGCAGCGGCCGCGCTCGCTATCGGAGGCATCTCGTATGCCGCCGTAGGGGACACGGCGTTTCAGAGTGCGTTCACTGATGCTCCGAGCTTCAGTGAAGGCCCCAGCGACGGCACAACATGGACAAAAGTGACCGGAGGAGACTCTGGAAATACAGGCTTCCGTGGAGGCAATCAAAACGCGCCTTCCGGGAATAAATGCGCATGGCTCTCGAGTAACAGCGAAACCGACCGCAACGACTGGCTGGTATCTCCGCAACTCACTTTGGAGGCCGGCAAGACTTATGAACTCAGCTGTCAGGCCAAGCTTTTTGGCTCGGATCCGAACGTAGGCAAACTAACACTCGTTTACACCAATACTTATCCAACCGTAGACGGCCTGACATCGAATTTAGACTCCACAACTCCGATTGCCACATACACTGATATGACATCAGAGGGCTATGCTAATTGGAGCGAGCTGAAAGGCACGTTTGTAGCCACTGAAGGCACACAGTACTTTGCAGTGCATGTAAGCGGCAAGTTGAATGCCAACCTTCTTCTTTCCGACTTTAAGGTAGTAGAAGCGAAGGCCGCAACCATTGATCCGGAACCCGAGCAGCCCGGCGACCACACCTGCGTCGAGGGCGTTGTGAATGTGCCTTACACCTCTCCCATCGCCAAAAGCTCCACTACATACGACGAGGCCTGGACCAGAATAAATGCCAATACGGACGCCAAGGAATGGTCGCCCGTCGCCAAGGATGACTTCGAGACCGGCTTCGCCATGCAGATGAGCTACGCCTCCAACATGAACGACTTCCTGATTTCTCCGGCTATCCATATGGAAGCAGGCAAGGACTATATAGTGGCATATACATGGGCAACCTACCGTGCCAAGGAGCTTCTTTCCGTGTTCCTGACAGAGAGCGCAGATCCTGATGTAATCAAGACTTCGACTCCTATTGCCGAGCACCTGAAAATCGATACAAATAAAGCTGCTAGAAAAAATGCCGTAAGCGTAAGCCCCGACAAGACCGGCGACTACCATCTTACGTTCTGGGGTCACACTGAAGGTAACGAATGGTATATCTGGGTAGGCGACGTCAAGATTCTTGAAAACGTATTCGCGCCCGGCGCCGTAACAAACCTTACGGCCACCCCCGCCGAGAATCCCACGCTTGAAGTAGCTCTTGCATGGGCTCTTCCGACCGTCGACCAATTCGGCGGCGAGATGGGCGAAGACAAGGTGTTCGAGAAGGTAGAAATCTATCGCGACGAGGAAGAGCGCCCCATCGCCACCATCGAGGACAAGGCAGCCGCCACAAGCTTCACCGACTCCGAAGCCACCGGCCTCACCTCCGGCAAGCACACCTACAGCGTAGTCGTTACCTACAACGGCGCAGCATCTCCCGCAGCCAAGGTAGGTCCCACGGCCTACGTGGGTCCTTTCGAAGTTCTCGCACTTCCTGCCGACATGACATTCGCCGCCGACATGAAGGGCGCCTGGAAGCAGGCTTACGGCGAAGGCCATCCCGAGGACGCCAACAAATGGGTGACCTACTCCTCGAGCAATCCCGACCGCTGGCAGTTCGTTGCCAAGAGCAACAGCACCTGCGACGCATGGCTCTTCTCTCCGGAATTCAACATCCCGGCCCCCGGCTTCTATGACTTCACCCTCGATGCCATCAACGGCCAGACCTACAGCAAGACCTACGCTCACAGCTACCTCTCGACCACTCAGAACCTGAACGGTGCCCGCACCGAACTCCCCTTCAACTGGACGGATGTTCGTGGCAGTTCAACTACTCTCAAGGCCACGGTATACGTAGCCGAGGCGGGCACATACAGCATCGCCACGGGTGTAGTAATCGACGATCCTGCAAATGCATCCTCTGCCTTCAACCACGCCATCAAGGGCTGGAAGGTGGCTCAGGGCCAGATGATTCCTAAAGAAGTAACGAACCTTCAGGCAAAAGCCGCCGACGACGAAAGCCTTAGCATCAAGGTAAGCTGGACGAACCCGACGGAGAACACCGCGAACACGGCCCTCGAAGCCGGTCAATGGTATGTAAAGGTATGGCGCTCGGATGCCAGCGGCCGAAATTATGCAGTAATCGCTACCCTCAATAACGGCGAGAGCGAATACACGGACAATGAGTTGCCCGAAGCCGGCGCTTACTACTACATGGTCCAGACCCTCGCCACAGCAGACGACGACACCGACACCGAGAGCAACCCCGAGACCCTTTCGAGCTGGGCCGGCTCGCGCGAGCTTGCGATGCCTTACAGCGTCCGCATGAACAGCGCGACGGGCGAAAACGCCAGCCGCTACATCTGGGAGCCCGTCGACGCCAACAATGACGGCAAGGGCTGGGGCTTCGGCTACTCCGAACGCATGGTCTGCGCGCAGCCCGCGGAAGCAGTTTCCGACAAGGCCGACTGGTACAAGTACGAGGACTACCTCCTGTCGCCAATCTTCACCCTCGAGCCCGGCTACTATCAGCTTGACTTCCAGATGTGGGGCTGCACCTCGACCCGCTACGTCAATCAGGAATCGAACAAAGACATGGCGATGAGCGTAGGCCTCTGCGGCGCCGGACAGTTCCTCCCCGAGCGTCCCGAGCTTATCGGCAAAACCCGCGTGGTGAACAACTCCACGAGCTACAAGAGCCAGACCGTACTCTTCCACGTAGAAGAGGCCGGCAAGTACCAGATTGTATTCGCGGCTGACGAAGAGAACTACAAGCTGTACAGCACCTCTACGGAAATCGGCCTCGGCCTCGTAGAGTTCGCCCGCAAGGAAGTCCTTCCCCGCGCGGCCACAGAACTCAGCGTAGAGCCCGGTGCCGACGGCGCACTGACCGCCCTTGTGAAATGGACGAACCCCACGACATCGAACATCGAGGGCGTAACTCCCGAGCTCGTGAAAGCTGAAATCTACCGCGACACCGAGCTTATCGGCAGCGTTGAAGAAGGCCTGACTCCCGGCGAACAGTCGGAATGGCTCGACGAAGCAGCCCTCGCCGGCAAGCACACCTACGCCGTGCGCATGTACACGGCCGGCGGCGCCCAGCAGAATGCCGACGCCAGCGTAGTAAGCCCGTGGATCGGCAAGGGCCTCGAGGCCCCCTACTCCGTAGAGGCCAGAAACTTTGAGCGCGACGGCTGGGAAGACGCCAGCCCGAACCTCAACACCAAGACTTCTTGGGGGTCAACCTACATCTACGACGGCTTTGACCTCAACGGCAGCAACGGTGCGAAGTACGAGCCCAAGAATTATCCATCCGACGTCAATGGCTATCTCCTCAGCCCGAAGTTCGAAATCGAAGAGGGTACGGTGTACAAACTGACCTTCAAATCGTTCAAGACTATCATGGGTTCACTCAAGAGCTATCCGGTAGACATACTTGTCGGCTCGGAAGGCGACCCTGCGGACTGGAAGAAGCTTGGCACATTTGAAGTGACAGGCAATACACTCACGAGCGCTTCCGAGCATGTTCTGTACATCAAGGGCGCAGAAATCGTCGCAGAACCCGCTCCGGAACCCGAGCCTGAAGAAGGCGTGGATGCTCAGGCCGACGAAGCCGAGCCCACCGAACCCGAACAGCCCGAAGAACCCGCGGCAGCCGGCACCGACCACGACAGCGCTGTAGCGGCAGGCTCAGGTACGCGTCGCATCGCCTTCCACATCAACACGAACTTCAACGAGGGCTACTTCTGGCTCAACAAGTTCGCGATTGAGAACGACGGCCCCTCCACGGGCATCGAGAGCATCGGCGTCGCCGACGGCGTGGTGCTCGAAGGCGGCAAGCTCTTCTTCGAAGGCACAGCCGAGGACGTGCGCATCTACGACCTGGCCGGCAAGCTCGTCCGCTTCGCCGAAGAGGCCGAGGGCAGCATCAGCCTCGAAGGCCTTGCAAAGGGCGTATACGTAGTACGCTTCTCGCTCGAGGGCGAAGCCGTAGCAATCAAGCTTGCACGGTAATAGCCAGACATAGATTTCAATTCGGCTGCGCCACATCAGCGGCACAGCCGAATTTTAAGTTTAGAAAACTCTGACGGCACGGACAACCGATATTACAAAATTTCGGAATCATTTATCGTATTGTAGGGACGCACGGACCGTGCGTCCTAATCGACAACCAAGGCCCAAGGAGTTGCGGGAGGACGCACGGACCGTGCGTCCCTACAGTGAGAGCTCGGACTCCAGGTGAGTCAAAATTCAAATTCGCCCGTTCGGGGCGGACGCGCCATGGCGCGTCCCTACACCTTTTAAATCCATTCACATTAAATAATCCACAGTCAATGAAAAGACAACTTATTACGGCACTTGTGCTTGCGGGGTTGGCGGGGACTGCTTTTGCGGGCGGTCCGGAGCTGACCAAGAGCGGTCCGAAGACGGAGCGCGCGGCACGGGTGTTTGCAGCACCCCGCGCGGAGGCCACAGCGTCGCCGACAGCGGGAAAGACGCGCCTGACGGCTCCGACGATGAGCAAGAACGCCGGGCGGCAGTACGGTAATCTCCATTCGGCGCTCGCCCTCCCGAAAGCGGGGGCGCCGGTGATGCGCGTGCTGGGCGACGGCACGACCATCTACGGCTCGCTGATCTACTCCGACGCCTGGGGCGGCTCGGCGGCCTACGGCCTCTACACCTTCCCGGCCACAGCCACGCCCACAGCCACGCTCGTTCAGAACTTCGGCGGCTATGAGGCCAACGGCGGCGGCGCCTACCTCGACGGCAAGTACTACTTCAACTCCTACGTGTACACCGACGAGATGGGCTACACCTTCAGCACCTTCATCACCTACGACCTCGCCACGGGCGAGTCGACAAAGGTAATCAACTCGTTCATGACCGCGGGCTTCGACCAGACGCAGATCACGCACGACATGGCGGCCGACCCGACAACAGGGACCATCTACGCCATCAGCTACATCAAGAAGACCATCGACGAGGAAGGGATGATCGAGCGCTACCGTCCGGCCATCTCGACTATGGACCCGACGATGGGCTGGGCCACGCCCATAGCCGAGACTCCGGGCTTCATCGCCATCGCCTGCAACCGCGCCGGCGAGCTCTACGGAATCACCAAGGGCTCGGAATCGGCCCTCTACCGCATCAACAAGACCACGGGCGACTGCACCGAAATCGGCCCGACGGGGCTGAATCCCGAATTCGTGCAGAGCGCCACGTTCGACCCCGTGACGGACAAGCTCTACTGGGCCGAGACGCAGATCAACGGCACCTCGGGCCTCTACGAAGTGGACGTCCACACGGGCCGCGCATCGAAAATCGCCTCCTTCGCCCACAACGAGGAATTCACGGGCCTGTTCATCCCCGAGCCTCAGATTGCCGAGGGCGCACCGGCCATCGCCGGCGAGCTGAAGGCCGAATTCACGGCCGACGCCCTCACGGGCAGCCTGAGCTTCACGGCTCCGACCCTCACGCAGGGCGGCGCCAAGCTGAGCGGGACTGTCACGGCTGAGATCAGCCTCGACGGCGAGGAGTTCGCCACGCGCGACATGGCTCCCGGCGAGAAAGTGGCCCTCGAGGCCACGGTGACCGAGGGCGTGCACAACTTCGGCGTCTACTTCCACAACGCCGCCGGCGACGGCAGCCGCACGGCGCTGAGCTTCCACGCGGGCATGGACGCCCCGGCCGCAGTAGGCGCCCTGACGCTCAAGGCCGACAGCGAGGGCCGTCCGAGCCTCAGCTGGGAAGCCCCGGCGACGGGCCGCAACGACGGCTACATCGACCCCGCGCAGATCACCTACAAGGTGGTGCGCCTTCCCGAAGGCCTGACCGTGGCCGACGGAATCAAGACCACGGCCTTCACTGACCGCTCGGAATTCGAGGCGCAGAACGTGAGCTACACCGTGACGCCCTACATCGGGACCCGCGAGGGCCTGAGCGCCACGACGGCCGAAGAGCTGTTCGGCTCGGGCTCGGAACTGCCCGTGACCTTCGGCTTTGACTCGAAGGACGCCTTCAATCTCTGCACCGTAATCGATGCCAACGGCGACCGCGACGACCGGTACCACTGGGGCGCGTGGTACTACGGACCCGACTTCCCCGCGGCGAAGGCCGCGAGCGGCGCCGTCTACGGCTTCAGCCCCGAAGGACCGGCGGACGACTGGCTGATTCTTCCTCCTTTCACGGCCCAGGCCGGACGGAACTACCGCGTGACCTTCAAATGGCACAACTCGTCGGACGCCGAGACCGTGGCAGTGACCGCCGGCACGGACAAGACCGTTGCGGCGCAGACCGTCACGGTCAGCGCGGCCAAGAGCTACAACAACCACGAGGGCGAGACGACGAGCTATGAATTCGCCGCTCCCGCGGCCGGAAACTGCTTCGTGGGCTTCCACATCACCTCGAAGCGCAAGGCCGGCTACTTCTACGTGGAGACCGTGACCGTCGACGAGGTGCCCGTGACGGGCGCTCCCGGCGCTCCGACCGACTTCACCGTTACCCCCGGCGAAAAGGGCGCCCTCAGCGCCACCCTCAGCCTCAAGGCTCCGGCGCTGACCGCCGAGGGCTCGGCGCTGAGCGCCATCACCCGCATCGACATCTACCGCGGCAACGACCGCACGGCCATCCACAGTTTCAGTGAGCCGCTCCCCGGCGCCGAGCTGAGCTGGACCGACACCGAGGCGGCGCACGGCGTGAACGCCTACCGCGCCGTGGCCTTCAACGCAGCAGGCCAGGGCGAGAAAGCCGTGGCCGAGGCCTACGTGGGCTGGGACATTCCCGAAGCCGTGACCGACGCTGTCCTCACGGACGAAGGCGGAGTGCCCACCGTGCGCTGGACCGCTCCCACAAAGGGCGTGAACGGCGGCTACATCGACCCCTCGCAACTAACCTACCTAATCCGCCGCAGCGACGGCTCGCTGATGACCAACAAGGCCACGGGCACGGAGTTCAAGGACACGAGCCTCAACCCGATGGAGAAGCAATACTTCATCTACTACCAGATCCAGCCCGTGAGCACGGCCGGCGTGGGCGACTACGCTCTTACGAACCACATCATCTACGGCGAGCCCTACGAAGGCGAGTTCCGCGAGAGCTGGGCCGACGCGGCCGCTCAGAACGACCCCTGGGTGATTTACAAGGTGAAGGGCAACGACCAGCTGTGGACGCTGATGTCGCAGGGCCAGAGCCCCGTGTGCATGCCGGTCGACGGCGACGGCGGCGTGGCCGTGTTCCAGAGCACGATGGGCCACATCAACGACGCCGGACGCCTCGTCTCGCCCAAACTGGCACTGAACAGCTTCGATGTGCCCGTGCTGACATTCTACGTCTACAACAAGCCCTCGCAGGACGCCATCTACGGCGGCGACCCCTATCTTGACCGCCTGATTCCGGAGCTCCAGCTCCCCGACGGCACGTTCGTGGCCCTCGACGAGCCCATCTACGTCGACGACCCCGAATGGAGCGAGGGCTGGCTCGGCTACGAGTACGACCTCTCGGCCTACAAGAGCTACGACTACGTTCAGCTGTCGTTCCACGGCATCGCCGACTACGAGAACGACATCTGCCTCGACGCCATCAGCGTGACCAACGAGGCCGAGTACGACCTCGGCATCTACACCTTCACGGCTCCCGCCACGGTCAAGGCCGGCAAGGACGTGCGGATGAAGGTGACCGTGGCCAACTACGGCATCAACGCCGCCGATGGCTTCAGAATCAACATTCTCCGCGACGGCAAGGACTACACCTTCATGACCTCCTCGAAGGCCGTTCCGGCCAAGAGCTACGCCACCTACACCCTCAACCTTCCGACCACCGCCGAGGACGAGGGCAAGACCTACACCTGGCAGGCCGTAATCGAATGGGACAAGGACAAGATTTCCGCCAACAACCGCTCGGAGTCCGTCACGACCAAGGTACTCAGCCCCGACGTGCCCGAAGTGACGAACATCAGCGGCGCAATGACCGACAAGGGCGTGAGCCTGAACTGGAGCGGCCTCGACGCCCTGCGCGTCAATGACAGCTTCGAGGGCTTCGCGGCCTTCTCGATTGACAACCTCGGCGACTACTCGCTCATCGACGGCGACGGCTGCCCGACTTTCTCTTTCGCTCAAATCGACTACGACAACGCCGGCGCGCCGATGGCCTTCATGGCCTTCAACCCCTGGATTCTCGGCATCCCGCAGGTGCTCCCCGAATGGGGCGCGCACTCGGGCCAGCAGGTGCTCGCCGCCTTCGGAGCCGCCAACTACGACGGCACGGGCGCCCAGTCCGACGACTGGCTGATTTCGCCGGAAATCCACGGCGGAAGCATCCTCGGCTTCTGGGCCAAGACGGCGAATCCTGAATTCGGCCTCGAGAAATTCGAGGTGATGTACTCCGCGACGAACACCGACCGAGCCTCCTTCAGCACCCTTGACGGCGGAACCATAACCGCTCCCGGCGAGTGGACGCACTACGAGTTCACCCTCCCGTCCGACGCGAAGTACTTCGCGCTGCACTACAACACCAACGACGGCTTCGTGCTCTACATCGACGATCTCGGCTACAAGGCCCGCATCGCCGCTCCGGAGTTCGTGCTGAGCGGATACAGGGTTTACCGCGACGGCGTGGCCATCGCCGACCTTCCCGCCTCCGCGCATAGCCACATCGACGGCGCCGCCCCGACCGACGGCGAGCACGTCTACGGCGTGAGCGCCCTCTACACCAACGGCCGCGAGAGCGCTCCGGCGGAAGTGACCGTCCGCACGGGCACCTCAGGCATCGACAGCACCGAGGAGGCTTCCGCATCCGTGCGCGCCGAGGGCCGGACCATCGTAATCCGTGCCGCCGCGGGCTCGCACGCGAGCGTGGTCAACGCCGCCGGCGTGACAATCTTCTCGGGCATCACCTCCGGCTCCGAGACCCGCGTCGAAGCGGACGCCCCGGGCATCTATGTGGTGCGCATTGAAAAGGCAAGCTTCAAGCTGAACATATGAAAAAAACAATCGGGACATCCATAGCCTCCGTCCTCGCCGCCGCGGCCCTCACGGGTTTCGCGGCCGCGGGGCCGGGGGCCCTCCGGAGCCTCAAGAAGGCCCCGGAATTCCCGGAAGCCGTGACGACCGTGCGCGGCGTGATGGTGTACAGCGACAGCTGGACCGCCGGCTCGGAGCAGCCCGGCATCTACACCGTGGAGGTGCGCCCCGGGGGCGCCGTCAAGGCCGAACACACCTCGGCGCTGATGGGTCCGACCGTGGCGGCCATTACCCGCGGCGGCGTGATGTACGCCGTGGAAGCCGACATGTCCGGCTATTGGTACAGCCAGTACAACGCCTCGACTTACGCGCGCTCGAGCCGCGAGGAAATCGACGTGCAGAACGTGCCTTCCGACCTGACCTACGACGCCGTCACCGATAAGGTCTACGGCGGATTCTACGACGAGGACTACGGCGGCTTCTCGCGCTTCGCGAGCTTCGGGCTCACCGACGCAGAGGCCAAAGACATCCCCAGCGAACAGCGCGACGAACGCGACTTCATCGCCATCGCCGCCACTCCGGAGGGCACGATTTACGCCCTCCACGGAGCCTACAACTATCTCAAGCGCTTCGACCCCCGCACGGGCGACGAGACGAAAATCGGCGTGACGGGCCTCGACTGCGAGGTCGACATGGCCAACAGAATTTTCAGCTCGATGGTCTGGGATGAGGCAAACCGGCGGCTCATAGCCGTGGTGGCCCACAACGCCGGCACGCGCACGGCGCCCCGCCACGTCTCGGCCCTCTACACGATAGACCCCACGGACGTCCGCACCGAGGGCAACCGCAGCTTTGTCACGCCCGTCAAGGTCATGGACATGCCCGGCAACGCTTCCATCGCAGGCCTCGAAATCGTCGAGCAGGCCGTTCCGGCCTCCGCTCCCGCCGCCCCGCGCAATCTGCGCGTGGAATTCGACTCGCCCACGGCCCAGACCGGCAAGGTGAAGTTCACAGCCCCGGCTGTCAGCGCCGGAGGCACGGCCCTTTCGGGCGAACTTCTGGCACAGGTGAGCGTCGGAGGCACGGTTGTGGCAACAATCGGCGGCATCGCGCCCGGCGCGGAAGCCGAGACCGCGAGCGTGGCCTTCCCGGCAGGAAGCTCGACCGTGAAGGTGACGATGGCTACGGCCGACACCCGCGGCGCCTCGGCTGAGACCGAGGTATTCGCCGGCGAGGACGAGCCCGCGCCCGTGAGCGACGTACTCCTCGAAATCACCCCCGAGGGCTGGGCGAAGCTCACCTGGAAGGCTCCCGCAGCGGGCCTGAACGGCGGCAACATCGACCCCGCCGGGCTCCAGTACACGGTGCGTCGCGTACACGACGGCGCCGTCGTGGCCCTCAACATCTCTGAGACCGCCTTCACCGACAAGACGCCCGACACGAGCCGCCGCGCCATCAGCTACAGCGTGAGCGTCCGCAACGGCGCAGGCTCCGCCCCCGCCGTGGAGTCCAACAAGTGCCTTTCCACCGGCGCCCTCGCCGTGCCCTTCACCGAGCCATTCAACTCGAAGGACGACTTCGAGCTCTGGACCCTCGTGAACGTCAACCCGGCGTCGACATGGGCCCTGAATGAGAAGGACAAGTACGCATTCTACAAGTACGCCGACGACAAGACCGCCGCCGACAACTGGCTCATCTCGCCGGCTATCCGTCTGGAGGCCGGAAAGGCCTACAAGATAAGCTATTCCTGGCGTGCCAACAACAAGAACTATCCCGAAAGCTTCGCCGTCCACTGCGGCACCGGAGCCGCTCCCTCGGCCATGGGCACGGCCCTCGCCGAGCACAACGAGGTCGTCAACACGCAGTTCGCAACGGCATCCGTGGTCGTGCGTCCGGAGGAGACAGGCGTGCGCTTCGTCGGCATACATGCCACGAGCCAGCCCTGGCGATACATGCTGTATGTCGACGACATCAAGGTCGAGGAAATCGACAACCGCGTGCCCGCGCAGATCGCCGACCTGACCGTCACCCCCGGCGCCGCCGGCGCCCTGAAGGCCACAGTCAGCTTCACTGCCCCCGACAAGGGCAACGACGGGCAGCCCCTCGACGCCCTGACCGAGGCGCGCCTCTACCGCCGCGGCACGGCCGAACCCGTGAAAGTGTTCACGGACATAACGCCGGGACAGAAACTGAGCTTCGAGGACGAGGGCATCACCGCCTCCGGCCTCACGGGCTATACGGCCACGTCCTCCAATGCCGTTGGTGAAGGCGTCGCCGCCTCCGCCGAGGCATACGTCGGCATCGACGCCCCGGGCGCCCCGACCGACGTGCACATAAGCGAGCTCGACCGTCATCCCCACCTCGAGTGGACCGCTCCGGTCACCGGCGCAAACGGCGGCTGGTTCGACGCATCCGCCCTCACTTACCGCATCGTGCGCAGCGACGGCTCTGTCGTGGCGGAATCTGCCACCGGAACGTCCTTCACGGACAATTCCGTAAGCTATCCGGCCAAGGGCCAGGACGCCTACTGGTACCTCATCACGCCTTACACCGGCAAGCTGAAAGGCGCCTACGCCCAGAGTGAGACCCTCCTCTTCGGCACGCCCTACCCCGCTCCCGCAACAGAGACCTTCGCCAACGCCGGCATGGAGCTCTATCCCTGGATTGCCCAGAGCTCCACGGCAGTGAACTACTCCTGGACCCTCGACAACATGGGCTACAACCCCCAGGCCGCTGACCAGAACGGCGATCAGGGCCTCGCCACCTTCCACAGCGTGGGCGAGCCCGTCGGCTCCTCCGCATGGTTCTACTCGCCGAAAATCAGCCTCGCCGGGCTCGAGAACCCGACGCTGAGCTTCTGGATGTACCACACGGCCACCCCGGGCGACGAGACGATGGAAATCTTCGTGGCCGCCGCTTCCGACCGCTTCGCCGCAACGGGCACCGTGCTCCGCCGCGAGGCCGAAGAGACGGGCTGGGTGCGCCACAGCGTGTCCCTCGCGCCCTATGCCGGCGCCGAATGGGTGCGAATCGGCTTCAAGGGTACAGGCGCGGCCGTCGAAGACGTATACATCGACAATGTCGCCGTGGCCTCCCGCACCCGCTTCAATGTCGCCGTCAGCGCCCTGACGCTTCCGGCCCGCGTGGCCGCCGGAGTGCCCGTGAAGGCTACCGTTATCCTCACGAACACCGGCACCGACGTGCTCACCGACGTGAAGGTAACCCTCTCCACCGGCGCCACTGTCTACGCCGGAACTACCGTCGCTTCCCTCGCGCCCGACACTGAGAAGGCCGTCGAACTGACCATCCCCTCGCTCGAAAAGGGCACTCTCGCCATCAAGGCAACTGCCACAGCCGAGGGCGACGGCAACGCCGCCGACAACTCCGCGGAAGCCACCGTGAAGGTCGTGGACCCCGTGCTCCAGACCGTCACGGGCCTCGAGGCCACCGTCGGCACCGGCTCCGTAAGCCTCGTCTGGAACGAACCCGCCGAGCGCGGCGCCGTGACCGACGACTTCGAGGGCTACAAGGACTTCGCAATCGACGGCGTGGGCGAATGGACGATGTGGGACGGCGACTATGACGTGACTTACGCCATCAACACCTCCTACGGCCAGTATCCCAACGCCTCGGACCGCAAGGCATTCCAGGTCATAAACGCCAAGGTGCTCGGAATCGACATATGGGCTCAGGGTACGCCCCACAGCGGCAACAAGATGATGGCCGCACTGGCCTGCCAGCTCTACGTCAACAACGACTGGCTGATCTCCCCCGAGCTCAACGGTTCCGAACAGTGGATAAGCTTCTACGCCAAGTCCTTCACCACGGATCAGACAGCCCCCGAGCGCATGCGCGTGTTCTACAGCACCTCCGACAATTCTCCCGCCAACTTCACGGAGCTCACCTCGGGATATGTGGAACTCTCCGAGTCGTGGGTCGAGTACCGCTACCACCTCCCCGAGGGCGCAAGGTATTTCGCCATCAACTGCGTGAGCGACGGCTCGTTCGCGATGTTCGTCGACGACGCCTCGTTCAACGATCTGACCGTTCCGGCCTGGACCCTCACCGGCTATGACATCTACCGCGACGGCGTGAAAATCGGTCATTCGGCCACCACGGCCTTCACCGACGACGCGCCCCTCGACAAGGCCGTCTACACCGTCGTTCCCGTCTTTGCCCAGGGCGAAGGCGCCCGCTCGACATCCTGCACCGTCGAGCTCACGGGCATCGGCTCGGTTCTCGAGGGCGATGACGCTCCGGTGAACGTCTACAACCTCCAGGGCATGCTCCTGCGCCGTGCCGTCAGGCGCTCCGAGGCCACCCGCGGCCTCGCCCCCGGCACCTACCTCCTGAACAATGAAAAAGTAAGAGTAGAATAAACCCTCCCCCATAGCAAAAATCCGGCGCCCCGGCCTCCCTTCGCGGAGCCCGTGGCGCTTTTGCGTTTTATAAAGATGTCTATCAGCTAATTAAAAATATCATGTAGCGTGGACGCACGAGCCGTGCGTCCCTACAGTTCGGGGATATGCCGTCGGGATACCATGTTTTTTTCAATCACCGGCATCAACCATCTTGTGCTTGATTTCGCCGTCAGAAATTAATTACAGCTCCGGGTGTTGGGTGATTTTGGCGTAGGCTTTTTTGCGGACGTAGATGTAGGCGATGACTCCGGAGACGCCTGTGAGGACCCAGGTAATGGGGTAGACGGCCATGAGGGTGTCGAATGTGCCGCCACGGTTCTGGAGAGACCATACCCAGAAGAGGCGGAACACGCAGGTGCCGAGGATTGTGACGACGGTCGGCGTCATCGAGTAGCCGAGCGCCCTCATGGCTCCGCCGCTGATTTCGTAGGAAGAGGCGATGAACTGGAACAGGAGCACCATTGTCAGGCGCGAGTAGGCGAAGGGGAGCACGGCGGTGTCGTCGGTGAAGATGCCGATGAAAAAGCCTTTCTGCCACACGACTATCAGATTGAGGATCCCGCATGTGGCGACGGCGAGAATCATGTTCAGGCGGTAGACGCGGCGGCAGCGGTCTATGTTTCCGGCGGCGTAGTTCTGGGAGGTGAATGCCACGGTGGCCTGAACAAATGCCACGATGAGGTAGTAGCTGTAGAGCTCGTAGCTGAGCGCGGCGGCCGAGCCTGCGGAGGCAGCCGAGCCGAAGGAGTTGATGGACGAGAGAATAAATACGTTGGAGAGGGAGAAGACGAGTCCCTGAAGGCCGGCGGGGAGGCCGATGCGCACTATTTTGCCGAGCTCGAGGCTGTGGAAGCGCATCTTGCCGGGGATGAGGCGTATGGGCCCCTTCTCGCGCATGAGCACCACGACGATAAGCACGGCGTTGAGGGCCATTCCGATGGTTGTGGCGGTGGCCACACCGTCCACGTCCATGCCGAGTCCCGCGACGAAGAAGATGTCGAGCACGACATTTACGATGCCTCCGGCCAGAAGGATGAAGAAGGGCCGGGCCGTGTCGCCGATGCTTCGGAGCACGGCAGCTCCGAAGTTGAAGATGAGCATGAAAGGCAGCCCGATGAATATAATGCGGAGGTAGGTAGAAGCGCCGTCAAGCACCTCCGGCGGAGTGCCGAGGGCCTCGAGGAGCGGACGCGAGAAAAGCGAGCCGAGAAGGGCCATGGCGAGTCCGCAGACCATGGCGAGAACGCCCGTGGTAGCTACGGCGCGGCGCACGCCGCTGTCGTCGCGCCGCCCAATGCAGGCGGCGACAACCACGTTGATGCCCACGCCGAGCCCCATGAAGAGAGTGACGATGAGGTTGACCACCGGACCGTTGGAGCCCACCGCCGCCAGAGCGCTGGAGGCGCAGTAGCGCCCGACGATGAGTGTGTCGGCGGAATTGAAGGACTGCTGGACGATTCCCGTGGCTATGAGCGGAAGCGCGAAACGCATAGTGGGGCCGAGCAACGGCCCCGAGAGCATATTGATCGAGTTCTTGCTTTTCATATTCGGGACAACAAAATTAGCTCTTATAAATCTACCTACAAAAATTTTAACTAACTTTGCACATCCAAAACCGACACGACAATGAGAATAGACATCATCACCGTGCTGCCCGAGATGCTCGAGAGCCCGCTGAACTGCTCCATAGTGCAGAGAGCCAAGAACAAGGGCCTCTGCGAAATAGAGGTCCACAACCTCCGCGACTACACCACCAACCGCTACCGCAAGGTCGACGACTACCCCTTCGGCGGCGATGCGGGGATGGTGATACAGATTGAGCCCGTGGACCGCTGCATCTCGGCGCTGAAAGCCGAGCGCGACTACGACGAGGTGATTTTCACGGCGCCCGACGGCGAGGTCTTCAACCAGAAGATGGCCAACACAATGTCGATGCTCGACAATATCATCATTCTCTGCGGCCACTACAAGGGCATAGACTACCGCATCCGCGAGCACCTCATCACCAAGGAAATATCCATCGGCGACTATGTCCTCACCGGCGGAGAGATGCCCGCGGCCATCATCACGGACGCCATAGTCCGCCTTCTGCCCGGAGCCATAGGCGACGAGCAGAGCGCCCTGACGGACTCCTTTCAGGACAACCTCCTCGAGCCGCCGATCTACACACGTCCCGCCGAATACAATGGCTGGCGCGTGCCCGACATCCTCCTCAGCGGCCACGAAGCCAAAATCGACGCCTGGCGCCACGAGCAGGCCCTCGAGCGCACCCGCCGTTTGCGCCCAGATTTGTTGAAATAGAAGATTGTTCCGGCGAGGTCTTGAAATGATTCGGCGAGGCGGACGTGCCATGGCACGTCCCGCCTCGCCGATGGTGTTTTTCGGCCAAAGTGCCGAATGTTTTTGCGCCAAAGTACCGAATGAAAATCAGCCAAAGTGCCGAATGATTTTGCGCCGAATTGGGGAATTCGGGAAATTTTTCTTATATTTGCGGAGGAAATTCATCTTTACTTATGACTGAAAAAGGAAAATATAGGCCCCGCATCGCCGACCGACTCCTCGACAGGAAGCTAAGGGGTAAGGGCGCGGTTCTCGTCGAAGGTCCGAAATGGTGCGGAAAGACCACCACCGCCGAACAGATATGCAAGAGCGTTCTCTATATGTCCGAACCGGGCAAGCGCGAGCAGAACATCCGGCTTGCACGGCTCAACCCCGCTTTGCTTCTTCGGGGCGAGAAGCCCAGACTGATTGACGAATGGCAGGTTGCACCCATGCTTTGGGACGCCGTTCGCTTCGAGGCGGACCACAGCAAGTCGCTCGGACTTTTCGTGCTGACGGGGTCGAGCGTACCACCGGATATGTCGGAAGTTTTCCACAGCGGCACGGGACGGTTCTCATGGCTCCGTATGCGCACGATGTCCCTGTGGGAGTCGGGCGAATCAACGGGCGATGTGTCGATCAAGTCGCTCTTCGAAGGCGGAGAGGAGGTTGGTGGCCTCTCGCATCTTGACCTCGAGGGCGTGGCGTACCTCACCTGTCGCGGAGGCTGGCCTCTGGCCATAGACATGGAGCGGGACATAGCCCTCGATCAGGCCTTCGACTATGTTTCGGCAGTGGAGAAACGCGACATCTCGGCAGCGGACGGTGTGGACCGCGACCCAAAAAGGGTACGACGGGTACTGCGTTCCTATGCGCGCCATCAGGGCACACAGGCCACTCTCGCCGCAATAGTCGCGGACATCGCCGAAAACGAGAGCGATACCTTCGACCCGGACACCGTGGCTGCTTACATAAAGGCTCTTACAAGCATTTTCGTCATCGAGGACACAGAGGCATGGAATCCGAACCTCCGCTCGCAGACGGCGATTCGCACACGCGACACCCGATATTTCACTGACCCGTCCATCGCCACAGCGGCACTGGGCATCGGTCCCGCCGACCTCATCAACGACCTGAACACATTCGGGCTCGTGTTCGAGACCCTCTGCATCCGCGACCTCCGCATTTACGCCGAGGCGCTGAGCGGCACCGTATATCATTACCGCGACAAGAACGGGCTGGAATGCGATGCCGTAGTACACCTGCGCGACGGGCGCTACGGTCTGATTGAAATAAAGCTCGGCGATGAAAAACTCATAGAACACGGGGCGTTGAGCCTGAAAGCCCTCGCCGAGAAAATAGACACTTCGAAAATGAAATCTCCATCATTCCTGATGGTTATAACCGCCACGGGCGACTATGCCTATCGCCGCGAGGACGGTGTAGTCGTCTGCCCAATCGGCGCCCTCAAAGACTGATTGACTGATTTCTTAAAAGTCTGACTTTATGAACACAAAGTATTTGTTGCGGCAATTGTTGCCGTGGCCGCGGGGATTTCGGCGGCTACCGGATGCTCGGAGACTGACGAGCCCGACACGACAAGCGGGGAGGAGCAGGTGCGCCGCATAGCCGGCGCGGTGTGCGACTCCCGCGGAAACGCAATATTCACCCCCTCCGGCACGGAAGGCCTTTACGTGGTGCCGTGCTCCGACGCGGCGACGGCCCGGGAGCTGTGCATGACCTTCACGGACGGCAAATGGGACGGCTCGTCCTCGACCGTGACTCTCAATGACGGCTGGGGCAGCGTGCACGTGAATTCTGAAGCTGGAGACGGCATTTTCGCCGAGGTTACGTTCACCCTCGTACCCCTGCCGTCCTTCGACATGGACGAGGTCACAATCAACTTCGGCCTCCAGGTAACCGACTCGGCCTATTTCGATAACGGGAATCCCTTCATCCCCGCCCTTCCCCAGTATTCCGAATGGCGCTGCAGCTCGTGCGGCAGGGTGTTCGTCGTGCCCGGGCGCAACAACCCTCCGGAGGAGTGTTCCTACTGCCACGGCAGCGGGTTCGTGAAACTGAACTGAGCGGGGGGCCCTGGGCTTTCAGTCTATTTAACAGCAAGGGTTCCGAAAATCCAATTAAAATTCGTACCTTTGCAGAATAATTTGCACATATTATACCCTGAAGTAAGATATGAACCCACTTGAACTCAGCGAGCAGGAGCAGATCCGCCGCACCAGCCTCCAGACACTCAGAGATATGGGCATCGAGCCCTATCCCGCCGCCGAATTTCCGGTGACGGGCCACAGCCGTGAAATCCGCGAGACCTTCGCGGACGACGCCCCGCGCCGCGAGGTTGCGGTTGCCGGCCGCATAATGGGCCGCCGCATAATGGGCAAGGCCTCCTTCGTGGAGCTTCAGGACGCCGACGGACGCATCCAGGTGTACATCTCCCGCGACGAAATATGCCCGGGCGAGAACAAGGACCTCTACAACGTTGTGTTCAAGAAACTCATGGACATCGGCGACTTCATCGGCGTGAAGGGCTACGTGTTCCGCACGCAGACGGGCGAAATCTCCGTCCATGCCTCCGAGCTTACCCTGCTTAGCAAGAGCCTGCGTCCGCTGCCCGTCGTGAAGATGAAGGACGGCGTGGCCTACGACACCTTCGACGACCCCGAGCTGCGCTACCGCCGCCGCTACGTGGACCTCGTGGTGAACGACGGCGTGAAGGACATCTTCATCAAGCGCACGAAGGTCTACAGCTCCATGCGCGAGTACTTCAACTCGGCAGGCTACATGGAAGTGGAGACCCCCATCCTCCAGTCCATTCCCGGGGGCGCCTCGGCCCGTCCGTTCATCACCCACCACAATGCCCTCGACATCCCCCTCTACCTCCGCATCGCCGACGAGCTCTACCTCAAGCGTCTCATCGTGGGCGGCTTCGACGGCGTCTACGAGTTCTCCAAGAACTTCCGCAACGAGGGCATGGACCGCACTCACAACCCCGAGTTCACCTGCATGGAAATCTATGTGGCCTACAAGGACTACAACTGGATGATGAGCTTCACCGAGAAGATGCTCGAAAAAATCTGCATGGACGTGAACGGCACCACGGAGGTGAAGGTCGGCGGCAACACCATCTCCTTCAAGGCTCCCTTCCCGCGCGTGACCATGGCCCAGGCCATCAAGGACCACACCGGCAAGGACATCACGGGCCTCGACGAGGAGGGCCTGCGCGCCCTCGCCGGTGAACTCGGCGTGGAAGTCGACGCCTCGATGGGCAAAGGCAAGATTATCGACGAAATCTTCGGCGAGAAGTGCGAGGGCAAGTACATCCAGCCCACCTTCATCACCGACTACCCCATAGAGATGTCGCCCCTGACGAAGCGTCACCGCGACAACAGCGAGCTCACCGAGCGCTTCGAGCTCATGGTCAACGGCAAGGAGCTGGCCAACGCCTACTCCGAGCTGAACGACCCCATCGACCAGTACGAGCGCTTCGTCGAGCAGATGCGCCTCGGCGAGAAGGGCGACGACGAGGCCATGATCATCGACGGCGACTTCATCCGCGCCCTCGAGTACGGCATGCCGCCGACCTCGGGCATGGGCATAGGCATGGACCGCCTCGTGATGCTCATGACCGGTCAGGAATCCATCCAGGAAGTGCTTTTCTTCCCGCAGATGCGCCCCGAGAAGAAGGAGCGCCGCGACGCCGCCGAAGCCTATACGGCCCTCGGCGTCCCCGCCGAATGGGTGCCCGCCATCCAGAAGGCCGGCCTCCTCACCGTCGAGGCCCTCGGCGCCGCCACTCCCGGCAAGCTCCATCAGGAACTCTGCGGCCTCAACAAGAAGCACAAGCTCGGCCTCCAGGCTCCCCGCATCGAGGAAGTGACCGCCTGGATTGAAAGCGCCAAGAACAACTAAACCCCTCTCCATCATGGAAACACCATTTCCGGGGCGTATCGCCGTCATGGGCGGAGGCAGCTGGGCCACGGCCCTCGCCAAGCTCCTGCTCAACAACTGCGAGACCATCACCTGGTACATGCGCCGCGACGACCGCATCGAGGACTTCAAACGTCTGGGCCACAACCCGGCCTACCTCACGGACGTGAATTTCGACATCAGCCGCATCGACTTCACGAGCGACATCAACGAAGCCTGCCGCAGCTGCGACACCCTGCTCCTCGTGATGCCCTCGCCCTACTTCAAGGGCCACCTCGAGAACCTCACCGAGGACATCTCGGGAAAGGCCGTCGTGTCGGCCGTGAAGGGCATAGTGCCCGGCGAGAACGAGCTCATCACCGACTACATGGCCAAGCACTACGGCGTCGACCCGCTGAAGCTCCTCGTGGTCTCCGGCCCCTGCCATGCCGAGGAAGTGGCGCTCGACCGCCCCTCCTACCTCACCATCGGCTGCCAGGACATCGCCCGCGCCGAACAGTTCGGGCGCCTGCTCACCGGGAAGAATTCCCACGCCATCATCTCCAGCGACGTCGACGGCATCGAGTATGCCGCCGTGCTCAAGAACGTCTACGCCATAGCAGCGGGCATCATCCACGGCATGAAGATGGGCGACAACTTCTCGGCCATGCTCATCTCCAACGCCATCCGCGAGATGGAGCGCTTCGTCGACGCCGCCAATCCGCGGCCTCGCCAAATCTGCGACAGCGTCTACCTCGGCGACCTCCTCGTCACGGCCTACTCCCGCTTCTCGCGCAACCACAACTTCGGCTCGATGATCGGCAAAGGCTACTCCGTGAAGGCCGCGCGCATGGAAATGGAACAGACCGCCGAGGGCTACTACGGCGCCAAGTGCATCACCGACATCAACGACGAGCGCTACGGCGTGGACATGCCGATACTCAACGCCGTCTACAATATATTATACCACAACGCCCGCGCGTCCAAGGCTGTCAAGGACATGGCCGCAAACTTCAGCTAATCCCCTCATGACTCCCGACAAGCGCGAGAAACTCCTCGGAAAGACTCTCGAAGGCCTCCGCGCCGTCTGCGCCGCCGAAGGCCTCCGGCCCTTCGCCGCCAAGCAGATGGCACAGTGGCTCTATGAGAAGCGCTGTACCTCCATCGACGCGATGACCAACCTCCCGAAGGAGGCCCGCGCGCGCCTCGCCGAGCGCTACCGCGTGGGCCGCGAGGCTCCGGTGGCCGAGAGCCGCAGCGCCGACGGAACGGCCAAGTACCTCTTCCCGGGCGCCGGGGGCCTCGAAATCGAGGCAGTGATGATTCCCGACAAGGACCGCGCGACCCTCTGCGTGAGCTCCCAGGCGGGGTGCAAGATGAACTGCCGCTTCTGCATGACCGGCCGACAGGGATTCCACGGCAGCCTCGACGCCGGGGCCATCATCAATCAGGTGCTCTCCGTGCCCGAGAGCGCGGAGCTGACCAACATCGTGTTCATGGGCATGGGCGAGCCCACCGACAATCTCCCCGCCGTCCTCGACACCATAGAAATCCTGACGGCGCCCTGGGGTCTCGCTTGGAGCCCCAAGCGCATCACCGTCTCCACCATCGGCAACATCCCCGGACTCCGCCGCCTCCTAGACGAGACAAAAGTCCACATCGCCGTGAGCGTCCACTCGCCCTTCGCCGACGAGCGCGCCGGCCTCATGCCCGTGGAGCGCGCCTGGCCCGTGGCCCGCGTGGTCGACCTCCTGCGCGACTACGACTTCGCCCACCAGCGCCGCCTCTCGATGGAGTACATCATGTGGCGCGGCATCAACGACGACATGCGCCACGCCGACGCTCTGGCGCGCCTCCTGCGCGGGACCGACGCCCGCGTGAACCTCATACGCTTCCACCGCATTCCCGGCTTCGAGGGCGCTCCCGCCGCTAAAGAACGGATGGAGGCATTCCGCGACCGCCTCAACGCCCTCGGCGTGACGGCCACCATCCGCGCCTCCCGGGGCGAGGACATCGAAGCCGCCTGCGGAATGCTCGCCGGCAAGGAAGGACAAGAAAACACACCCGAACAATGAGCGACACAAACAGAAAAATACGCGTGGGAATAACCCACGGCGACCCCAACGGAATAGGCTACGAAGTCATTCTCAAGACCCTCGACGACCCGCGCGTCTGCGACCTCTGCACCCCCGTGGTCTACGGGTCCGGAAAAATCGCCAACTTCTACCGCAAGACCTTCGAGGGCTGCGGGCAACCCCCTGTCCCCTTCCAGCGCGTCGACTCCGCGGCCGACGCCCGCGACGGCGCATGCAACATCATCAACGTCGTGGGCGAGGACTTTCACCTCGAGCCCGGCAAAGCCTCCACCGAGGCCGGCGCCGCGGCGCTCGCCGCGCTTGAGACGGCCGTGGCCGACCTCCGAGAGGGCACCATCGACGTGCTCGTGACAGCCCCCATCGACAAGCATTCAATCCAGAGCCCGGAATTCAGCTTCCCGGGCCACACCGAATACCTCGAGGCCTCCCTCGGCCGAGAAGAAGGCGAGGAGCCCTCGCGCGCGCTGATGATAATGGCCACGGCCGACGGCCTCCGCGTGGCCCTCGCCACGACACACCTCCCCATCGCTGAAATCCCCGGCGCGCTCACGAAGGAACTCCTTCTCACAAAGCTCACCGACTTCAGCACCTCGCTGCGCCGCGACTTCGGCATCCACGCCCCGCGCATCGCCGTCCTCGCCCTCAACCCCCACGCCGGGGAGCAGGGCCTCCTCGGCAAGGAAGAGGCCGAGATTATAGAACCAGCCGTGGCCGAAGCCCGCGAGCGGAAGATTCTCGCCTTCGGCCCCTACGCCGCCGACGGCTTCTTCGGCGCCGGACACCACACGAAATTCGACGGCGTCCTCGCCATGTACCACGACCAGGGCCTCGCGCCCTTCAAGACTCTCGCCATGGACGCCGGCGTGAACGTCACCGCAGGCCTTCCCTGCGTCCGAACCTCCCCCGACCACGGCACCGGCTACGACATCGCCGGCCAGGGCGTGGCCTCCGAGGCTTCCATGCGCAACGCCCTCTACATGGCCCTCGACATCTTCCGCAACCGCCGCCGCGACGACGAGGCTTTCCGCAACCCCCTCCGCCGCCAGTACCACAACAAGGGCAAGGACAGCGAGACCCTTGACCTCTCGAAGGATAGCTGACAAACCCCTCCTCTCCACATCCAAATGCCGACAAACATAGAACAACAGGTTGAGGCCTCGCGCAGGCGCTTCGGTATCGTGGGCAACGCTCCGGCTCTTATCGCCGCCGTCGAGCGTGCCGTCCGCGTCGCGCCCATCGACTTGTCGGTTCTCGTCACGGGCGAAAGCGGAACCGGCAAGGAATTTTTCCCCCAGATCATCCACGCCAACAGCCCGCGCAAGCACGCACGCTACATCGCCGTGAACTGCGGCGCAATCCCCGAGGGCACCATCGACTCCGAGCTCTTCGGCCACGAGAAAGGCGCCTTCACCGGCGCCGTCGACTCCCGCCGGGGCTACTTCGAGGAGGCCGACGGAGGCACCATCTTCCTCGACGAGGTGGCAGAACTGCCCCTCACCACCCAGGCGCGCCTCCTGCGCGTGCTCGAGACCGGCGAATACCTCCGCGTGGGCTCCTCCACGGTCAAGCGCACGAACATCCGCATCGTCGCCGCCACAAACGTCGACCTCCTGCGCGCCGTAGCCGAGGGGCGCTTCCGCGAAGACCTCTACTACCGCCTCTCGACCGTGCTCATCCACATTCCGCCACTGCGCGAACGCGGCGCCGACATACGCCTCCTCGCCCGCAAGTTCGCCTCCGACTTCGCCGAGAAGTACACCGTTCCGGAAATATCCTTCACCGCCGGCGCCCTCGAGGCCATGGCGCACTACGGCTGGCCCGGCAACGTCCGCCAGCTCAAGAACGTGGTCGAGCAGATCGCGCTCTTCGAGGCCGGAAAGGACGTCGACGAGCGCGCCTTCCGCTCCTACCTCCCCGCCGACACCCCCGACAGCTACATCCCCGCCGTCCCCGGCGCCTCCGACGCGTACGGGCGCGAGCGGGAAGCCCTGTTCAACATGATTTTCCGCCTTCAGGAACGCATCGACGAGCTCCAGGGGCGCCTCGACAGCCTCGCTCCCGAAGCGAAGCCCGCGCTCGTGCGCCAGGACGACCCCGCCGTGCGCCTGCTGGCCCGGAACTGCTCGGCCCACAAGGATGCCGCGCCCGAAAGCCCGTCGGGACACATCGTCGAGGACGCCACCGCCACGCCCGTCGAACCGCAGGCCCAGGCCCTCTCCCTCAACGACAACGAGCGCGAGCTCATCCGCGACGCCCTCCTCCGCAACGACGGCCGGCGGAAGGCCACGGCCGACGAACTCGGAATCTCCGAGCGTACCCTCTACCGCAAAATCCGCGACTATGGCCTCGAATAAGCGATTCCTGCCCCTCATAATGCCGCTCGTGGCGGCATGCATCCTCGCCCTCGCCGCCGCGGGGTGCAAGATAAGCTATACCCTCAACGGCTCCGCTATCGACTACAACGTCTACCGCACGATTTCCGTCAGCGAGTTTCCAATCCGCGCCGCCCTCGTCTATCCGCCCCTCCAGCAGACCTTCGAGAACGAGCTCCTCGACTACATCTCCCGCAACACGCGCCTCCAGACCGTCGACGGCTCTTCCGACCTCCGCATCGAGGGCGAAATCACCGGCTACGCCCTCTCCCCCCAGGCCGTCACCGAGGACGCATACGCCTCCCAGACGCGCCTGACGATAACCATCCGCGTCAAGTATACCGACGAGAAGGACCCCGACAAGAGCATCGACCAGAGCTTCAGCGCCTACCGCGACTTCCCCGCCACGGAAATGCTCACCGACGTTCAGGACCAGCTCTGTCAGGAAATAGCCGAAGAACTTGTGGAACTGATTTTCAACGCCACCCTCGGCAACTGGTAGCAGCCCATGGACACCAACGCCCTCGCCACACTTCTGCGCAGCCTTGCCGCCGCACCCGGACGCGCCCTCGCCCCCGCCGAGCGCGCCCTGCTCGAGGAATCCGTCCGCGAATACCCCTACTTCGCGCCGCCCTTCTACGAGCTCGCCCTCCGCTCGCCCCAGAGCGCGCCCGAAACCGCCGGGCTCCGCGCCCGGGCAGCCATCCGCGCGCTCGGCCACCCCGACTTCGACAACGCCGTCGAGGGAGGCGAATGGCTCGGCTTCTATCCCCCGGAAGAGACGGCGCCGAGCCCAGGCACCGAAGAGACCATCGACACCTTCCTCCGCACCTACGGCCACACGTCCCCGGAAGAGGAAGAGCTCCTCAACAAGCTCATATTCAACCCGGTGCCCGACTACGCCGAGATGCTCGCCAGAGAAGAGCAGGAAAACCTTCCCGAATCGGAGGAAGGCGCCTCCGACGACTCTCCGGAGGCCCGCATCAACGCCTTCATCCTCGAGAAGCATCCCGCGGCAAAGCCCCGGCGCGAGGAGCGCGACCCCTCGCTCCCTCCGCCCTACGTGGCCGACACACCCGTCGCCCCTCAGTCCGAGCCCCACGACGACTCCCTCCTCAGCGAAAGCCTCGCCAAAATATACATCCGTCAGGGCCGCTACGAGAGGGCTTACGAAATTATATCGGGCCTAAATTTGAAATTTCCAAAAAAAAGTGTTTACTTTGCAGACCAATTGCGCTTTTTGAAGAAATTGATCATAAATCAGCGCGCCAAATCGAAAAACCAAGCATCTTCCGAGGGGGCCTCCGCTCCCGGGGAAATTTAAAAAAACCATGCATACAGTAGTAATTATCCTTACCGTTATCGTTGCCGTGCTTCTCATCGGCATTGTACTCATCCAGAAATCCAAGGGCGGCGGCCTTTCCTCCCAGTTCGGCGGCGCAGGCGCCGTAATGGGCGTCCGTCAGACCAACAGCTTCCTCGAGAAAGCCACATGGACCCTTCTCGGCCTTCTCATCGTGCTCTCCGTAGCCTCCGCGTTCACCATGCCCAAGAACGCCACCGGCGCGCAGATCCGCACAAACGTAGAGACGCAGGCTCCCGCCACCGAGCTCCCCGCCGGCCAGTTCGAGACTCCCGCTCCCGCGGCTCCCGCCGCCGAAGCCCCCGCTCAGGAAGCCCCCGCGGCTCCCGCCCAGGGCGAATAATCCCCGGAGTCCACACTCTCACACCTTGAAAATCAATTCATGTCATATCCCGGAGGCTCGATTCTCCGGGATATGATTCAGTGTATACGTCCCCGCACATGAAACGATCCGATTTCGAAATAATGGCCCCCGTCGGCAGCTACGAGTCGCTTGCCGCCGCCATCTCCGCAGGAACCAACGCCGTCTACTTCGGCGTCGAGGGCCTGAACATGCGCTCCAAGTCCAGCGCCAACTTCACCCTCGACGACCTCCGCAACATCGCCCGGATTTGCTCCGAGGCCGGTGTCCGCACATACCTCACGGTCAACACCATAATCTACGACGGCGACATCCCCGTCCTCCACGCCATCATCGACGCCGCGGCCGAGGCCGGCCTCACAGCCATCATCGCCACGGACATCGCCGCGATATCCTACGCCCGCTCACGCGGCGTCGAGGTCCACATCTCCACCCAGTGCAACATCTCCAACATCGAGGCCGTCCGCTTCTACGCCGCCTATGCCGACGTCGTGGTCCTCGCCCGCGAGCTCTCGCTCGAGCAGGTCAAGGCCATCCATGACGCAATCGTCGCCGAGGACATCCGCGGCCCCAAGGGCGAGCTCGTCCGCATCGAGATGTTCTGCCACGGCGCCCTCTGCATGGCCGTATCAGGCAAGTGCTATCTCAGCCTGCACGAGATGAACTCCAGCGCCAACCGCGGAGCCTGCACTCAGATTTGCCGCCGCGGCTACACCGTCACCGACCGCGAGACCGGCGAGCAGCTCGACATCGAGAACAAGTACATCATGTCGCCCAAGGACCTCAAGACCATCCACTTCCTCAACAAGATGGTCGACGCCGGAGTCTCCGTCTTCAAAATCGAGGGCCGCGCCCGCGGGCCCGAGTACGTCCTCACCGTCGTCCGCGCATACTCCGAGGCCCTCGAAGCACTCTGCGACGGCTCCTACTCCGAAGAAAAAATAGCCCGCTGGGACGAAAGCCTCGGAAAAATCTTCAACCGGGGCTTCTGGAACGGATACTACCTCGGCCAGCGCCTCGGCGAGTGGTCAGCAAAGTACGGCTCCTCCGCCACGCGAGTCAAGCAGTACGTGGCCAAGGGCGTCAAGTGGTTCTCGAAGCTCGGCGTCGGCGAGTTCTTCATGGAGGCCCACGAGCTCTGTGTCGGCGACGAGGTGGTAATCACCGGCCCCACGACCGGCGCACTCATCGTCAGGGTCGAGGACATCCGCGTAGGCGGAAAATCCGTTCCCCGCGCCGTAAAGGGCGACGCATTCTCCATAGCCGTACCAGCCAAAATCCGCCCTGCCGACCGTCTTTACCGCTGGCTCCCGACTAAAGCGGCCGAAAATTAACATTCACGGTCCTTGCGCGTTTGCGGATTTATGTTTAAATTTGTAGTCAGACTTCAATCTACCGCACAACTGACCACGTATCAACCTCTCTGCATATAACCCTGAAATGAAAATCAAGAAGCACCTTATTTCGGTGGCGATTGCCCTCCTGGGCGCCGTGCTCCCCGCCTCAGCCGATGTTCCGGCAGGCTATTATTCCTCCCTCGCGGGCAAGAAGGACGGCGAACTCAAGACCGCCATCTACAACCGCATCCACAACTTCACGCGCATCAGCTCCTACAACGACCTCCCGCGCTACTTCCAGGTGACGGACGTCTACCCCCAGAGCAGCCGCTGGTGGGACATGTACTCCGACATCCCCCTCTACGCCCCTTCCTTCCGCGGCCTCAACCGCGAGCACTCCTTCCCCAAGAGCTGGTGGGGCGGCAGCACGACAGTCAGCGCTTACGTTGACCTCAACCACCTCTATCCCTCCGAGATGAAGGCCAACACCGCCAAGAGCAACTACCCCCTCGGCGTTGTCGACACCCGCAACTCCATGAAGTTCGACAACGGGGTCTGCAAGGTCGGCTACCCCGTCAACGGCCAGGGCGGCGGAGCGGCATTCGTCTTCGAGCCCGACGACGAGTACAAGGGCGACTTCGCCCGCACATACTTCTACATGGCCACCTGTTATCAGGACCTCACCTGGAAGTATACCTTCATGGTGGCGCAGAATACCTATCCGACTCTGACCCCCTGGGCGATAGACCTTCTCATGAAGTGGCATGCGCAGGACCCCGTCAGCCAGAAGGAACGCGACCGCAACGAGGCCGTATACAGCATCCAGAACAACCGCAATCCCTTCATCGACTGCCCCGTACTCGCCGACTATCTCTGGGGCTCCAAGAAAGGCCAGCCCTACGACGGCTACACAGGCTCCGGCGAAGTGACGCCTCCGGCCACCGGCACCCCCGATCTCGTGGCTCCCACGCGCGGAATGAATCTCGACTTCGGACAGGTGGCCCTCGGCCAGAGCGCCGTCACGAAGCTCTACATCAAGGGCGACAACCTCCGCGGCAAACTCTCCCTCACCGTCTACTCCGGCGACCGCACATATTTCACCATCCCCTCCTCAACCCTCGACGGCGCCCTCGCCAACGCCCAGGACGGATACTGGCTCAACGTCACATACCGCCCCGCCGCCCTCGGCTCCCACACATCGAAGCTCATCATCAGCGACGGCGGAATCACCGGTTCCGTCTCCGTCACTCTCCGCGGCGAGTGCCTGCCCGTGCCCACCCTCACGGCCTGCACGGCCCTCCCCGCAAGCTCCGTGGAGGCTGACCGCTACCTCGCCGAATGGACCACGCCCGCAGGCGAGACCGTCGACTACTGGATCATCACCCGCACCAAGTACCTCGCCTCCGGTGGCGTAGTCACCGAGGAAATTCCCTCCGAAGGCTCTCCGCAGGAAATCACCGAGTTCGGCGAGAGCGACCGCGAGACCTATTCCGTTCAGTCCGTGCGCCTCGGCGTGCGCTCCCCGATGTCCAACGTCGTATCTGTCGACCATGCGGGCATTCAGGGCGTCGAGACCGAGGAAGCCCTCGTAATCCGGGGCTTCGACGGCTTCATGCGCGTGATATGCTCCGCGCCCCAGCAGGACTGCGAAATCTTCGATCCTGCCGGACGCCTCGTGATGGCCGTCGACGAAGTCGAGCAGAACACCGACATTCCTCTCGCGGCAGGCATCTACCTCGTGCGCACCGCTCAGCACCGCACTCCCGTAAAGGTAGCCGTTCGATAATCCTCCCCTGACAATGAACTTCACGCCGCTCGCACTCCCCTTGTTCGCCCTGCGCCGCCGCGCCGTAAAGGCCTGGACGCAGAGCCGCGGGGGAGTGGAGCGCGCTCAGCTCGGCCAGCTCCGCCGCCTCCTCCGCGAGGCCCGCGACACCGAAACCGGGCGCCGCTTCGGCTTCGGCGATATCGTCAGGGAGACTGACATCCGCCGTGCCTTCGCCGCTCTCCCCGTCCATGAGTACGAGGACATACGCGCCGAGGTCATGCGCATGGTCATGGGCGAGCCCGACGTCCTCTGGCCCGGACGGACCCTCCGCTTCGCCCAGAGCTCCGGGACCTCGGGAGGAAAGAGCAAGTACATCCCCGTCACCGACGCGGCCCTCAGCCGCAACCACTACGCCGGCGCGTCCGACGCCGTGGCCTTCTACCTCGGCCATAACCCACGAAGCCGCCTCTTCGGCGGAAAAAGCCTCATCCTCGGCGGAAGCTACGCCAACGAGGTCGAAGGGCTCCCCGCCGACGTCCGCGTCGGCGACCTCTCGGCCTCGCTGATTGCCGAAATCAACCCCCTCGTCAACCTCTTCCGCGTCCCCGACAAGCACACGGCCCTCATGCCCGACTGGGAGCGCAAGCTCCCCGCCCTTGTCGAGGCATCCCTCCATGCCGACATTACAAACATCTCCGGCGTCCCCTCCTGGTTCATGACCCTCATCGAGCACGTCCTCGACCGCGCCGGAGCATCCTGCATCCACGACGTCTGGCCGAACCTCGAAGTCTTTTTCCACGGCGGAATTTCCTTCGAGCCTTACCGCGAGCAGTACCGCCGCCTCACCGATCCCGCCCGGATGCACTACCTCGAGAACTACAACGCCTCCGAGGGCTTCTTCGCCGCGCAGGACACCACGGACCCCGCCGACGGAATGCTCCTCCTCCTCGACCGCGGTATTTTCTACGAATTCCGCGCCCTCGACGGCTCAGGCCGCGTCCTCCCCGCATGGGAAGTCGAGCAGGGGCAGACATACGAGCTTATAATCAGCGCCTGCAACGGCCTCTGGCGATACTCCCCCGGCGACACCGTCACGGTCCGCTCAGCCGTCCCCCTCCGAATAGCCGTGGCCGGCCGAACCAAGTCGTTCATCAACGCCTTCGGCGAAGAACTCATGGTCCACAACGCCGAGGCAGCCATAGCCGCCGCATGCGCCCGCCACGCCTGCGAGGTCGCCGACTACACGGCGGCCCCGGTCTTCGCACGTGCCGACGGCACAAAGGGGCGCCACCAGTGGCTCATCGAGTGGCGAAAGGCTCCCCCCGACCCCGCCGCCTTCGCCGCCACCCTCGACGCCGAGCTGCAGCGCGTCAACTCCGACTACGCAGCCAAGCGCTCGGGAGGTATATTCCTCGACCCGCCCACTGTGACCTCGGCCGCCCCCGGCCTCTTCGACCGCTGGCTCGCTTCCACAGGCAAGCTCGGCGGCCAGCGCAAAGTCCCACGCCTCTCCAACGACCGCAAACTCATCGACATTCTCCTTGAATTAAACACCATAGAATAAAATGAAACGCCTCTTTCTTACCCTCGGCCTCGCGGCCCTCGCTGTCGGCTCCGCAATGGCCGATGACGCTCCGAAATATATTTTCTATTTCATCGGCGACGGCATGGGCATGGGCCCCGTAATGGCCGCCGAAAGCTATTGGCGCGACATCCGCGGCGAGGAGGAGCCCCTGCCGATGATGCAGATGCCCGTCGCCGCATGGACGCGCACATACTCCGCCTCCAGCCCCGTCACCGACTCCGCCGCCGCCGGAACGGCCCTATCCACAGGCTCCAAGACCCGGAACGGCATGCTCGGTCAGGCCGCCGACTCCACCGACGTCACTTCCATAGCCCGAATCTTCAAGGACCGCGGCATGGGCGTCGGCATCATCACCTCCGTGGCCGCAGACGACGCCACCCCCGGGGCATTCTATGCCCACGTCCCCTACCGCAAGATGTTCTACGACATCGACTGTGACCTCGCCGCGAGCGGATACGACTTCATAGCCGGCGCCGGAATCCAGGGCCTCGCCGACAAGGACGGAAAGCCCACCGACGTAGCCCGACGCCTCCACGACAACAATGTTCAGCTCCTCCGCGGCCCGAAGGCAATCGACTCAATCGGCACCGGACGCGTGCTCCTGCTCAACTACGAAGGCTCCGCGCCCTGGAACATAGGCTACACCATCGACTCCATCGGCGCCTCCGCTCTCTCCCTCCCGCAGATGACCGCTGCCGGACTCCGTCACCTTCAGGCCCGCAGCCCCGAAAGCTTCTTCATGATGGTCGAGGGCGGAAACATCGACCACGCCCTCCACGGCAACGACGGCGGAGCCGCCATAAAGGAAATCCTCAACTTCAACGAGGCCATCGACATCGCCCTCTCATTCTATAAGGAGCACCCCGACGAAACCCTCATCGTCGTCACGGCCGACCACGACACCGGCGGCCTCACCGTCGGAAACAAAACCCTCCACTACGACGCCCGACTCGGCCTCTTCGACTCCCAGCGCATCTCCAAGGAAGCATTCAGCGACTATTGCAAGGCCCTCCTCAACAGCCGGCGCATCTTCACCTGGGAAGACATGAAAGAGCTCCTCCGCGAAAAGCTCGGCTTCTTCGGGCCCGTACCAGTGACGCCCGAACAGGAGGAGCGACTCCGCCAGCAGTTCGACAAGACCTTCCTCATGCGCAACTCCGCCGACCAGGAAACCCTCTACGCCAGCTTCAACGCTTTCGCCGTCGACGTATTCAGCATCCTCAACGACGCCGCCGGAATCGGCTTCACCACAACCGGACACACCGGAAATCCCGTGCCCGTATTCGCCGTTGGCGTCGGCGCCGACCGCTTCAAGGGTTTCAACAACAATACCGACCTCCCCCTCTACATTCTCGAAATCTCAAAAGGAAAATAAATGGACTCCCACCACCATATCGACCACCCCGAGAACGACTCGCAATACTCCGGCCTCACCGTCAACAGCGGCGTGGCCCAGCCCCCGAGCGTAAACCCCTACCTCGCCAACCGCCCGCGCCGCAAGCCCATGCCCTCTGCCGGCGAGCTCGTCGAAGGCATCCTCAAAGGCGACATCACGGCCCTCAGCCGCGGCGTGACCCTCGTCGAGAGCATGGCCCCCGACCACTACGCCGTAGCCCAGGAAGTCATCGAGAAATGCCTCCCCCACTCCGGCCGCTCCCGCCGCATCGGCATCACAGGCGTCCCCGGCGCCGGTAAGAGTACCAGCATCGATGTCTTCGGCCTCGAAGTGATCCGGCGCACCGGAGGCAAGCTCGCAGTCCTCGCCATCGACCCCTCCAGCGAGCGCACCAAGGGCTCCATCCTCGGCGACAAGACCCGCATGGAAAAGCTCAGCACCCACCCCGGAGCCTTCATCCGCCCCAGCCCCTCCGCCGGAAGCCTCGGAGGCGTCGCCCGCAAGACCCGCGAGACAATCGTCCTCTGCGAGGCCGCAGGCTACGACAATATCTTCGTCGAGACCGTCGGCGTCGGTCAGAGCGAGACCGCCGTCCACTCAATGGTCGACTTCTTCCTCCTCATCCAGCTCGCCGGAACAGGCGACGAACTCCAGGGCATCAAGCGCGGAATCATGGAAATGGCCGACGGCATCGTCATCAACAAGGCCGACGGCGACAACATCGGCCCCGCCCGTCTCGCCCAGGCCCAGTTCCGCTCGGCCCTACACCTCTTCCCCCCCACAGCTTCGGGATGGACGCCCGAAGTCCTCACCTACTCGGGCTACTACGAGCTCGGCATCGCCGAAGTGTGGGACATGATCGACCGCTACTTCGCCTTCGTCAAGGCCAACGGCTACTTCGAGCGCAAGCGCCACGAGCAGGCCCGCTGGTGGATGTTCGAGACCATCAACGAGCAGCTCCGCAAGAATTTCTACGAAAACCCCGAAGTCGAGGCACTCCTCGCCCGACGCGAGGCCGACGTCCTCTCCAACCGGCGCTCCAGCTTCGCCGCCGCTTCCGACGTCCTCGACTTCTACTTCGACAAAATCCATAAGAAATGACCCTCAGAAGATTCGCAATCGCTTTCACCCTCATCCTCGCCTCGGCTCTCGCCGCACTCGGCGCCGGGCCCGAAGTCGAGTTCGACGAGACTGTCTTCGATTTCGGCACCGTCCGCGAGTCCGCCGCACCCGTCCAGACCGTGTTCGTGATGACCAACAAGGGCTCCGTACCCGTGGCCATCCTCTCCGCCTCTACCACCTGCGGATGCTCCAAGGCCGAATACCCCACCAAGCCCGTTGAGCCCGGCAAAACGGCTAAAATCAAAGTAAAATTCAACCCCGCGGGCCAACACGGCGAAATAAACCGCGAGATAAAACTCCGCATCAAAGCCGCCGGAGGCAAAAGCCGGCGAATCCCCCTCCGCATCCGCGGCAACGTAATCCCCGCAGACTGACATAAAACTAAGATGGAGACGCCTCACGGTGTCTCCATCTTAGAATAAACCAATCATTATCACATTTCTTGCAATGGAAAAAGTAATTTCTTGCTTTTCTATTGTTCAAACATCCCCCGGACGTTTTTTGTTCGCCGAAATCATAAAAATATTTCGGTTTAACATACATTAATACACGTGCGCACACTTTTGGCACACCTTTGTGCGTATCTTTGCATTGTCAACCGACAACAACGCACAAAATAAAATCAACATAAAATCTCTCTCCTTATTATTATGGCAAAGAAAGAAGACAAAAAAGCGGCGGTCAGCCCCGAAGAAGCGGCCCGCACCGCACGCCTCGACGCTCTCGCCCAGGCTATGGGCCGCATCGAGAAGGCCTACGGCCGTGGCGCAGTCATGAAGATGGGCGACGACGTTATCGAAGACGTCGAAGTAATCCCCACCGGCTCCATCTCCCTCAACCACGCCCTCGGCGTCGGAGGTTACCCCCGCGGCCGAATCATCGAAATCTACGGCCCCGAGTCCTCCGGTAAGACCACACTCGCAATCCACGCCATCGCCGAGGCACAGAAACGGGGCGGCATCGCCGCCATCATCGACGCCGAACACGCCTTCGACCGCTTCTACGCCCAGAGCCTCGGAGTCGACGTCAACAACCTCCTCATCTCCCAGCCCGACAACGGCGAGCAGGCCCTCGAAATCGCCGAGCAGCTCATCCGCTCCTCCGCTATCGACATCCTCGTGGTCGACTCCGTCGCCGCCCTCACCCCCAAGAGCGAAATCGAAGGCGAGATGGGCGACCGCAACATGGGCCTTCAGGCCCGCCTCATGTCGCAGGCCATGCGCAAACTCACCGGCGCAATCTCCCGCACCAACACCACCTGCATATTCATCAACCAGCTCCGCGAGAAAATCGGACAGATGTTCGGCCCCACCGAGACAACCACCGGCGGAAACGCACTCAAGTTCTACGCCTCCGTCCGCATCGACATCCGCAGCCGAAACCCCATCAAGGACGGCGACGACGTCCTCGGCAAACGGGCATACGTCAAGATTGTCAAGAACAAGGTCGCTCCCCCCTTCAAGCGCGCTGAATTCGACATCATGTTCGGCGAAGGCATCTCCCGCGCCGGCGAAATCCTTGACCTCGGCGTCGAACTCGACATCATCAAGAAGAGCGGCTCCTGGTTCAGCTACGACGGCTCCAAACTCGCTCAGGGACGCGACGCCGCGAAGAACGTGATCCGCGACAACCCCGAACTCGCCGACGAACTCGAGGCCAAAATCATGGAAGCCCTCAAGGCCACTGACAACTCCCCCATGGCCCGCGCCCGCCGCGAGCAGGCCGCCCCCGCCGCCGACGAGCCCGGCGAGGCCCCCGCAGCAAAGCCCGCGCAGACCGACCTCTTCGACGACGAACTACCCGACGACGGATTCTCCATCGAAGAAGACCTCTGAACCCCTCTTCGGAGCGAAAAATCGCGTTAAAGGACGTTAAACTCACCCGAAAATTTGCATACCCCGAATTTAAGCGCTAACTTTGCATCGCCTTTCGGAAATCGGGGTGTAGCTCAGTTGGTTAGAGTACGCGTCTGGGGGGCGTGAGGTCGCTAGTTCGAGTCTAGTCACCCCGACAAAAATTTGGCAAAGTGGTGCAACACTAACAGTTGCGCCACTTTTTTTTAAATTAGCCGTGTCAGAAACGTGTCAGCACGCTGACGGCACTCGTTTTTGCACAAACTGCGAAGTCAATTATCGAATTGTAGGGACGCACGGCTCGTGCGTCCCTACATTGCCGAGATTCTTCAGTCAGGACCCCAATACATTGCGGAGATTTTTCAGTCCGGGACCCTTCCCCTCTCAATACCCCCTCTTCTTCGGCGGCTTGCCGCCCATCCAGGGAAGGCCGGTGGGTTTGCTGCGGTGTCGCCCGTGGCGGCGAGGGGTGGCTTTCGGGCCTATAGGCGCGAATATCAGCACGACGAGGAGAATTACTCCTAAAATAATAAGTAGGTCCATGGCGGGGTATTGATTTTTCCCCAAAGTTAGCGATTTATCCGCTCTTTCCTTGCTCTGTTCTCCCTAATTTTTTCACAAATCACCTCCCGGCGCAATTATTCCCGCAAATTATGCTTATCTTTGCCACGAACAATCCCCGCCGGCAAGGCGTTGTATTTTTTAAATTATTCATCACATCATCCGGAATAAACCCCTCGGAAGGTACAAACATAGCGTTTCTCCTATGAACAACAAGCATATCGCCAAGGCCGGCATCGACGCCGTGCGCCACAATCCCCGCCGCACCATCTTAGGAGCCGCGGCCCTGATAGTCCTCGCAGCCGCAGGCGTCCTCATCTGGCTCGCCCTGCGGCCCAAACCCGTTCCTCCGGTTCCGCCTGTTGTCGCCGTCGAACCAGTCACCACCGGAAACGTCAGCATCTACGGCGAATACGTCGGACGCATCCGCGCCCAGCAGTTCGTCGAAGTCCGCGCCCGCGTTGAGGGCTATCTCCAGAAGATGTTCTTCGAGGAGGGCGCCCCCGTGAAGAAAGGGCAGACCCTCTTCATCATTGACCCCACCCTCTACCGCGCACGCGCCGAAAGGGCCCGCGCCCAGCTCAACAAAGCCGAGATGAACGCCCAGAAGGCTGAGCGCGACCTCGCCCGCATCAAGCCCCTCTACGAGCAGAACGCGGCCTCCCAGCTCGACTACGACAACGCCCGCACGGCCTTCGAGACAGCATCCGCGGAGGTCCTCGTGGCGAAGGCCGATGTAACTCAGGCCGACCTCACCCTCGGCTACACCACCGTCACGGCCCCCGCCGACGGCATTATCTCCGAGCGAAACGCCGACCTCGGCACCCTCGTCGGCCCCGGAGCCACCTCCCTCCTCGCAACCATCGTGCGTTCCGACACGGTCCTCGTCGACTTCTCCATGACCGCCCTCGACTATCTCCGCAGCAAGGAGCGCAACGTCAACTTCGGACAGCGCGACGCCTCCCGCGCCTGGGAGCCAACAGTCACAGTCACCCTCGCCGACGGCAAAATCTACCCCCACCGCGGAGTCGTCGACTTCGCATCTCCTCAGGTCGACCCCAACACCGGCACATTCTCCGTCCGCGCGGCCATGCCCAACCCCGACCACACGCTCCTCCCCGGCGAGTTCACCCGCGTGAAACTCCTCATGGACGTCCGCGGCAACGCCCTCACCGTCCCGGCCAAGGCCCTCGTCATTGAAAAAGGCGGAGCCTACATCTTCGTCATGCGCCCCGACAGCATCGTCGAGAAACGCTTCGTCGAGACCGGGCCCGAAGTCGGCGACAACTCCATCATCATCGAGCGCGGCCTCGCCCGCGGAGAGCAGATCGTCACCGACGGCTTCCACAAACTCCGCCACGGCATGAAAGTGGCTCCCGTAAAACAGTCTTCTGAAGAACCCCGGCAATGAAAAAGAACTTCTTTCTCGACCACCCGGTGTTCTCGATCGTGATATCGATCGTCATCACCATCGTCGGCGGCATCGGCCTCACAATGCTCCCCGTCGACCAGTACCCCGACATCGTCCCGCCAGTCGTCAGCATCTCCGCCTCATACCCCGGCGCCGACGCCATGACCGTCACCCAGGCCGTCGCAACCCCCATCGAACAGGTCCTCAACGGCACCCCCGGCATGATCTACATGAACTCCTCAAGCTCGAACTCCGGAGGGTTCAACGCCACTGTGACATTCGAAATCGGCGTCGACCCCGAGCTCGCCGCCGTCGACATCCAGAACCGCGTCAAGAAAGCCGAGGCCCGCCTCCCGGCCGAGGTCGTCCAGAACGGTATCTCCGTCGAGAAGAAGACCGCAGCGAAGCTCATGACCATAGCCCTCCAGAGCTCCGACACGAAGTACGACGAGATATACCTCAGCAACTTCGCCACGCTCAACGTCGTCGACCTCGTCCGACGCGTGCCCGGCGTCGGCTCCGTTTCCAACGTCGGCTCGCGCTACTACGCCATGCTCATCCACGTGGCCCCCGACAAGCTCGCCGACATGGGCCTGACCGTCAGCGACATCCAGAGCGCCCTAAAGGACCAGAACCGCGAGTCGGCCGCCGGAGTCCTCGGCCAGGCGCCCATGGACGGCATCGACCTCACAGTCCCCATCATCGCCCGCGGACGCCTCTCGAAAGTCTCCGAGTTCGAGGACATCGTCATACGCGCCAACAAGGACGGCTCCCTCCTCCGCCTCAAGGACGTGGCCGAGGTGCGCCTCGAGGCGCAGAGCTATTCCACCGAGAGCGGAATCAACGGCGGCAACGCCGCGATAATGGAGATTTCCATGCTTCCCGGCGCAAACGCCCTCGACGTCGCCGAGGAAGTCAAGAAGCTCCTCGACGAAATCCAGCGCACTCTCCCAGAGGGCCTGAGCTTCTCGATTCCCTTCGACATGACCACCTACATCTCCGAGTCGATCCACCACGTCTACCGCACCTTCTTCGAGGCCCTCCTCCTGGTGATTCTCGTGGTCTTCCTCTCGCTCCAGAACTGGCGCGCCACCGTCATCCCCATCATCGCCGTGCCCATCTCGCTCATCGGCACCTTCGGTGCGATGCTCGTCTTCGGATTCTCGCTGAACATGCTCACCCTCCTCGGCCTCATCCTTGCGATAGGCATCGTCGTGGACGACGCCATCGTCGTAGTCGAGAACGTCGACCGAATCATGAACTCCCGCGGCCTCTCCGCCCGCGAGGCTACCCGCGAGGCCATGGCCGGCCTCGGCTCCGCGCTCATAGCCATGAGCCTCGTGCTCTGCGCCGTGTTCGTGCCCGTGAGCTTCCTCCCGGGCATCACGGGCCAGCTCTACCGCCAGTTCACCGTCACCATCGCCGTCTCCGTGATCATCTCCACTGTCGTGGCCCTCACGCTCTCCCCGGTGATGTGCGCCGCTCTCCTGCGCCCCGAACCCAAAGGCAAGCGCAAGCTACGCCTCTTCCGCCTCATAAACTACTGGCTCCGCAAGGGCAACTCCTTCTACTGCCGCATGGTCGGACGCTCCTTCCTCCACCCCCGCCGCATGATCGCCGCCTTCGGGCTCGTTCTCGTGGCAATCTACGTCTGCAACAGCCTCATGCCCCGCTCATTCATGTCCGCCGAGGACCAGGGCTACTTCACCGTCGAGCTCGAGCTCCCCGAAGGCGCGACTATCGAGCGCACCCGCGCCGTCACCGAGCGCGCCCTCCGCTTCCTCGAGAACGACCCCGACGTGGAATATGTCCTCAACGTCACGGGCTCCTCGCCCCGCACCGGCACCAACCAGGCCCACGCCGTCCTCACCGTAATCCTCAAGCCCTGGGAAGAGCGCTCCAACGGTTCCCTCGCCGAGCTCCGCGACCGTCTCAGAAAGGAATTCTCCGAATATCCCGAGAGCAACGTCTACTTCTTCTCCCCGGCAATCATCTCCGGTCTCGGCACATCCGGAGGTTTCGAGATGGTAGTCGAGGCACGCGCCGACGCCTCATACGACGACCTCCGCGCCGCCGTCGACACCATCATGGCACGCGCCGCCGAAATGCCGCAGTTCGAGAGCCTGTCCTCATCCATGCAGGCCGACATCCCACAGCTCTTCTTCGACGTCGACCGCGACAAGGCCAAACTCCAGGGCATCCCCGTCAGCGACATCTTCTCAACCATGAAGGCCTTCACCGGCTCCGTCTACGTCAACGACTTCAACATGTTCAACCGCATATACCGCGTCTACATCCAGGCCTCCCCCGAATTCCGCGCCCGCCGCGAGAACCTCGGTCTCTTCTTCGTGCGCGGCTCGGACAAGGCCATGGTCCCCGTCACATCCCTCGGCACAAGCCACTACACCACCGGGCCCGGCACCATCGGACGCTTCAACATGTTCAACGCGGCCACAATCTCCGGCGAGGCCGCCCACGGATATTCCACGGGCGACGCCATGACCGCCCTCCAGGAAATAGCCGACCGGCACCTCCCCGACAACATCGGCATCGAATGGAGCGGTCTATCCTACCAGCAGAAGCATCAGGACGGCAACACAGGCCTGGTCCTCGGCCTCGCCCTCGTGTTCGTATTCCTCTTCCTCGCCGCCCTCTACGAGAGCTGGACCGTTCCCCTCGCCGTCGTCCTCTCCCTCCCCGTCGCCCTCCTCGGCGCTTACCTCGGCATCGCCGTGACCGGCCTCGAGAACAACGTCTACTTCCAGATTGGGCTCGTAATGCTCGTCGGACTCGTGGCAAAGAACGCCATCCTCATCGTCGAGTTCGCCAAGGAAGCCGACGACGCCGGAATGTCGCCCAAGGAGGCCGCCCTCTCCGCAGCTCGCCTCCGCTTCCGCCCCATCGTCATGACCTCCCTCGCCTTCATGCTCGGACTCCTGCCCCTCCTCTTCGCCACAGGCCCCGGAGCCGCGGCCCGACGCGACATCGGCACCGGCGTATTCTTCGGAATGCTCGTGGCGATAACTTTCGGCATCGTCTTCGTGCCCTTCTTCTACGTGGCCGTCCGCAGCCTGGTGCGCCGCGGAGGCGGCAATTTCCGCCTCTTCCCGCACCGCAGGCGCAAGGCCGCAGCCCCCGTGGCCGCCGCGGCCCTTTTCCTCGCCGCGTCCCTCGCCTCCTGCTCCGGAACGCGCAACTGCACGGCCCCCGACATCCGCATCCCCGACAAAATCGCCGGAACCGTCGAGTCCGACTCCCTCACCGTGGCCGACATGGAGTGGTGGCAGGTCTACGGCGACCCCTCCCTCGTCAGCATCATCAACGAAACCCTCGACCACAACCGCGACCTCCTCGCCGCCGGAGCCCGCATCGAGCAGGCAAGGGCTCTCTACGGCCTCGCCAAGGCCGACTTCCTCCCCACACTCTCAGCTCAGGCATACGTGGACCACGAGACAACGGACACCCGAGGCGAAGGCGTAAAAAAAGACCCCGAGGCCGCCATAAAGGCCACCGTTGTATGGGAAGTCGACCTTTGGGGAGGTCTCTCATGGGCAAAGAAACGCGCCGCATCCGACTTCATGGCCTCCGTCGAGAACGAAAGAGCCATGCGCATGACCCTCGTCGCGGAAGCCGCCACTGCCTACTACACACTCGTGGCCCTCGACAACGAGCTCGCCATCGTCCGACGCACCCTCACCACCCGCGCCGAGAGCCAGCGGATAGCGAAGCTCCGTTTCGAGGGCGGCCTGACCTCCGAAATCGTATACCGTCAGGCCCAGGTCGAATACCAGACCACCGCCGCCCTCGTCCCCAACCTCGAGCAGAGGGTCGATGCCGCCCGAAATGCCATATCCATACTCATGGGGCGCTTCCCTCAGGAGGAAATTGAGCGCGGGCGCCTCACGATGGGCCACTCCTTCGAAATCGGACTGCCTTCCGGGCTCCCCTCCACCCTCCTCGAGCGCCGCCCCGACCTCCGCGCCGCCGAACAGCAGCTCAAGAGCGCGCTCGCCGGCGTGGGTGTGGCCTATGCCAACCGCTTCCCCAAACTCCGCCTCGCCTTCACCGGAGGATTCGAGGACGACGGATTCGTGAAATTTTTCTCCTCGCCCTGGACTTACGCCATAGGCTCCATTGCCGGACCCGTTTTCGACTTCGGACGCAACAAGCGGAAATACCAGGCTGCCCTCGCCCGCTACGACGAGGCCAAGTACAACTACGAGCAGCGCGTCTTCACCGCCTTCCGCGAGGTCTCCGACGCCGCCTCGGCCATGCGCTCCCGCCGCGAGACAACCATCCGGCGCCGCGAGCTCCGCGAGGCCGCGCGCCGTTACGTCGAGCTCGCATACATCCAGTACCGCGCCGGCTCCATCGGCTACATCGACGTCCTCGACGCACAGCGGCGATATTTCGACGCCGAGACCGGACTCTCCAACGCCGTCCGCGACGAATACCTCGCCCTCATCTCCCTCTACAAATCTCTCGGCGGCGGCTGGTCCGCCACCCCGAAGTAAAAAGAGAGAAGCCCCCCGGGCGGTCAGTTATCCGGAGGGCGGTTGCGTTGAATTCCGGCGCCGCCTCTATTAAAAACCGGCCACCAGTTAAGTTAACTGCGTTAAATCTGCGTCTCCTCCCAAACTTTCCCTCCGCCGCACGTGTTTTTACGTCAGAAATCCCCCGAAAAGAGGCCTCAAACCACCTTTTTGTGGGTCAAATTAAATAATTTTATTAAAAAAATTTTTTCATTCCAACTAAATAACGTAACTTTGTCCCCGAATAGACACAATATCAGCTTTTATTTATGAAGAAAGTTCTCCTTTCGGCAGCAGTTGCACTGGGTGCACTCGCCGCTTCCGCTCAGGCTGTTGAACAGCCCGGATTCTTTGACAACTGGTCCATCGGTCTCGACGGCGGTGTGACCACTCCTATGAACCACCACGCTTTCTGGGGTTCCATGCGCGGCGTTGCCGGCCTCCACATCCAGAAGCAGGTTACCCCTGCTTTCGCCCTCGGCATTGAGTCCGCTTTCGGCGTGAACACTTCCTCCTGGAAGGGCCGCGTTCATTCCACCACTGCTTTCGACAACTCCTATGTAGGCATGTACGGCGCCGTTGACCTCTTCAACCTCTTCGGCGGCTACAGCTGCAAGACCCGTCCCTTCACAATCGAGGCCGTTGCCGGTGCCGGCTGGGGCCACGAATTCATCAACCGCGCTCAGCAGGAAGGCATGCGCGAAGACTGGAACTACTTCGCTACCAAGGTAGGCCTCAACTTCAACTTCAACGTTTCCGACGCCCTCACCATCTCGATCAAGCCCAGCATCAACTGGAACATGACCGACGGCAACAACTTCTACAACCCCGGCGAATGGAAGCAGACCTCCTGCGCTTACGACATCAACAACGCCACCTTCAACCTAATGGCAGGCGTCTCCTACAACTTCGGCCCCGGCTTCGCTTGCGTGAAGCCCTACAATCAGGCTGAAATCGACGCCCTCAACGGCCAGATCAACGACCTCCGCGGCCAGCTCGACGCTTGCGTAGCTACCGCCGGCGCCTGGCAGGCTAAGGCCGGCGAACTCGCCGCCGAACTCGAGGCTTGCAAGAACAAGAAGCCCGAAGTCCAGGTTGTCAAGGAAGTTGCCAACCAGTACAACTCCGTCCGCTTCGTATTCTTCCGCATCGGCTCGCACGCCATCACCGCCGACCAGATGCCCAACGTAACAATGATCGCCGACTACATGAAGAGCCACCCCAACTGCAAGGTTGTCATCAAGGGTTACGCTTCCAAGGACGGCAACTACGACTTCAACGTGAAGCTCGCCAAGAACCGTGCCGAGGCCGTCAAGAACGCCCTCATCAACAAGTACAAAATCAAGGCTGACCGCATCACCGCTGAAGGCGAAGGCATCGGCAACATGTTCGAGGAAGAGTCCTGGAACCGAGTTAGCATCTGCACACTCGAACAGTAATCCTGCTGCGACTCCCTCCTTCGACTTAGAATTGTAAGACACACGGCCTCCGGCCGACTCAATTACAGAACTAACACACATCAATCGGTCACCCGCCTCAGCCCTCCGGGCACGGGCGGGTGATTTTTTCCCTGAAACCATACCGAAACACACACCCACGCCATGGCACTCGAAATCATCGGCTACGCCGCAGCTCTCTGCATGGTCCTCGGATACCTCCCCCAGGCCATCGCCACAATCCGGACACGCGACACCGACGGCATCGCACTCCCCACATTCTGCATGCTCGGACTCGGATCCATCTTCTTCGTCATCCAGGGCATCATGCTCAGCAACTGGCCCATTGTAATCACAAACGTAATCGCTTCCGTCAGCTCCATCATCATCTTCGCTATCAAAATCCACAACGACCGCCGGAAGAAGAAATAGACCGGATAGGCCCGATAAGCCCCACAGTGACCTCAAGGCCTATCGGGTCTGTTTACGCCGCTCCTGCGCTTTAATATTCTTTAACTTGCATCTGTCGCATTTTCCGCAGAAAGTAATTAGGGATATTCAGTTAATGGCCTCAAACGCACTTAGGGAGAATGGCTAAGA